>Ga0208645_1000323_pt1 | contig 56043 bp, 87 predicted proteins | sample VirMetDEL_Sep_01_FD_184519 | JGI IMG/M metagenome (GOLD analysis project Ga0208645, IMG submission 184519) | Aqueous microbial communities from the Delaware River and Bay under freshwater to marine salinity gradient to study organic matter... | ecosystem: Environmental > Aquatic > Marine >... | reverse complement strand
TTTATGGTCCCTATATTTATCTAAAGCATCCTGTACTGCCTTAAAGTCGTTTTCTGTTTTTTGTTTAAAATCTTCTAAGTCTTTTTTCTCTGAAGCTATTTGTCTATCATTAGCTTCTTTTTCCGCCCTTTTTTCTTTTAAAGGAGCTAGTTTTCTTAAAATATCAGGCTCTGTGGGAGTAGAGGCTTTATCTATAGCATCTTGTAAACCTTTTTTTTCTCTAGCATCTAGACTTGCTTTTAGTGCTAACTCTCCTTCTTTTTTAGCTATAAGTTGCTCCATTTCAGGATCTTCTTCAAATTTATAACCTTTGCTAAGCATGAAATCTTTTTTAGCTTGATACTCATTTATTAATTGTTGCTCTTCAATTTCTATTGCGCCTTGCCTTTCTTTTTCTAATTCTAAAGCTGCAAAGTCTTCTTGTTCCATTAATTTCAACTCATTTATAATATCATCCTGAGATGGAGTTCCAGCCATGTTAGGCATTTTAGCCTTTACTCTAGTTATAGCTGTTTGATATCTACGATCTGCATTTTGTTGAGTTTCTATTTGAGATTCTGTAGTAGATGGTAAGTCTTGTTTTGGTTCTAGAACTGGAGGTACTGGCTCTACTGGCTGTACAGGAGCTAGTGGGGGCTGTATAATTTCTTGTTGAGTTATAGGATCTATAACTGGCTGCTCAACTATTGGCTGCTCAACTATTGGCTGCTCAACAACTGGCTGTTCAGCAGCTATTTCTTCCACAGGCACTGTGTCTTCTATCATAGGTTGTTCATTATTTATATTTTCAGCCATTTTAAGCTCCTATTAAGATTTCTTTTTCTTTTTTTCTAATTCTTTAAGTCTTTCATTTAACTGTACTTGGGCAGCTAGAATTGATCCAAATCCTTTTCCATAGTCTACCATTTTTCCATATTCAGTATTTTTTACCATGCTTTTGCCAATTTTTCCTGCTTTTTCAAGATCTTGAGCCATTACAGAAAAGTGACGACCTTCTCCAGCTCCGGGCATGGATGGGTTTTTATATTCGTAGCTATACGCTTTTAATTTATCTAAAAAATCTTTAGAATTCATAGAATCTTTATTTGATTTTTTATTTTTATCTGAGTATGAAACTGATTCTTTTTTATTTTTGTCTGATAACTGAGCTTGTGCCTGTCTCATCATAGCTCTTCCTTCAGATTTTGAAGTAGATGCTACATCTTCTATTCCAGATCCTAGACCTGATATAGCAGATTTTATAGATTCTTTCTTTTTATCTTCTTTTTCATTATCTTTTTTATTTGTATTATCATTTTTAGATTCTATTTTAATATTTTTCTTTTGGTTTTTATCAGAGGGTGCAAATGCAGCTAAAGCTGTTCCTCCTGCCTTAAGTCCAGCTCCCATAAGACCAATATCTTGACCTCTTTGAGTTAATTCTGCACCTCTACGTCCCATGCTATGAGCACCTCTACCGGCTACTGCTGCTCTTTGGGCTTCAAACTGTTGTTGATTTATTTGCCTGGCAAGTTGTTGAGCTGCTAGATCTTGTTGCGATCCTAAAGCTTGTCTAGCGGCTAGTTGGGCACCTAGTTGCTGCTGGCTTTGGGATGCTAAAGATCCAAGTTGTTGTTGAGCGGCTTGTTGTTCTTGCATGCGAGTTACTGCTGATTGTTGTGCTATGTCACGTGCTGCAGCTTGTTGACTTCTCATTAGTTGTCTTTGGGCTGCTGCTCCTCCAGAACCTCTGGTACGACCTGCTGCTGCAAGTTGCTGAGCAAGGCTTCGATCCTGAGATTGTCTCATTTGTGCTTCAGCTAAAGATGGACCTTCTCCACGACTTTGAGCTTCTAATCTTTGCACTAGTCCACGTCTTGCGCCTACGTCTTCTTTTAACTGACCTGCAAGCTCGTCTTGACCGGCTATAGCTTTTCTAGATTCAGTTTCTCCACGTCTACGTAGTGCGTCGGCTCTAGACCTAGCTTCTCCAGTTTGTTCGATTCCTCGCTCGTATAAGCCTCTAAATCTTCTGTTTGTCCAACTACCTTTGCCCATTTTTTATTCTCCTATAATTATAATACTAAAAAATATTTAAATTGTAAAGTTACTTTTAGCACTATTCTCCTTTTGATGTTCCGTAAGTATTAGATCTATCGACTGCTAATCGTTGACCTTTTACGCCTACTTCAAATAACATGTTGGAAATACTAAGACCTTCACCTATTTCTTGGTCCTGAATTTCTTCAATGCGTATTTTAATTGATTGGCATTTTTGAGTTTTTAGATCTAATCTAATTTGATGTACGTTTCCGTCCCCGCCATAAGCCTTAGTTATTGGATTTCCATAAGGCGAGTCTTCTCCGTATGCAGTATCGTCTGTAAAATCTGCTGTATCTATTATTTTTTCTTGTGTAAAAGCTTCATTAAAATTATAAGCTACTCGTATGCGGAGCTTGTGCTTGCTTTTAAATTTAGATAGAAGATAAAACTTGTAAACTCGTTGAAATCCTTGAACTTGTGCAAACGAGATCCATCCTGTTTCAAGGCTTAGATCTATACTAGATCCATGATCATTAAACTTATCATCGTCTTCTTTGTATAGTACAGCATCTGGTCTAAGATAGTAGTAGTCTTCGTTAAGCACTACTGCACTTACTCCTCTATGATTTCCAAAAGTGGTCCATTGTTGTACGTAAAAGTCGTATACTAAACACTCACCTTCTCTAGTTGTAAACCGGACTTGGTTTTTGTCCGATATAACTGCAGCACTAGTTACTGTTAAGTCATTGAAATCTTCTACGGCTGCTCCAATGTATTGTAGGGAGAGTCCTCTGTCTAGTAGGTATATGCCTTTTCTTGATTTGAACATGGTGCCTAGGGGTGTTAAAACTACTGATTTTCCGTCAATAGCTCCTACTTCTGAGCTTACTTGCTCAGGCTCGATAAAAGTATCTTGTTCGCCTAAATTATTTGGACCATCTCCAGATATGTAAAATATAGCATCCTGCTTGAATATTATTAGCTTGTCGTCCATTGTCTGCATTGCTGTAATAGAGCCGCCTACGTTAGATACGTATTTGTATAGAGTATCGTTAAACTCAACCGGCTGATTTTCATCTCTTGTCTTGCTAAAAACTATTTTATCTCTATCTTCTAGTCCTGCTAAAAATATACGATCATTATGTGCTTCTATTATTTGGCTAGAAGGAGCTGGAATATTGTCTAAAAATCCACCAGTAGTGTATAAAATTTCATTGTCTATTAAATCTGTATCTGATACCGTATCTGTGACGTCTACAGTGTTTACGGTAGGATCATTAAATGTTGGATTAGTTGTTGAAGTTACTTTGTAGAAAATTGTCCCACCAGCTTCAGTTCTGTAAAGCTCTATTATTACATTTTCTTTATCTGTAAGACGAAGGCTAGGTACTGTAACTGTTTGAGTTTGAGTAGCTGTTCCTCCTGATAGAGCAATTGATATAGGTATAGATGGAGCTGATCTGTGAATTTGTCCATAATTATCTGTCCAGGCGTATACTGCACTGTACTGGTATGTTCCATCTTCCATCGATCCGCCAGTAGTTGCTGTGCCTCCGTCTACTTTATCTTCTGGAAATAGTTGAAAGCCGTGTTCTACTACTACGTTACCGTCGTACATTTTAAGAGTTCCTCCGGTAATGTGCAGGTTATCTCCTAGTTCGTCGTTTTGGTATGGATCGCTAATATTAAAGTTTAGTTCTGTGCTGTTAATTCCTAGTACGGAAAAGAAAGTCCCATCATCAGTTACTGTCTTTCCTTTAATGAGTGAGCCTATTACAAACTTGTTTTCTTCTAGTAATGATACTTTAGGTAGCATGGTGGTTAATCCACCTCCGATGCTTGGGCTTATTTTACTAATGATACAGCCGTCAGATTCTACTACAAAGTATGTGCTTTGCAAAGTTGATTGGTGCACTGTAGTAACATAGTACTTAGAATTTGTTGAAAATGCTTTTGAGGCTAATCCTACGCTTCTAATGAGTACTGATGCCGTTCCTACTGTTCCAGCAACGTCTACTGTGTTTGATTTTACGTAAGTGTCTTTAGCTGATGCTGCTTCTATTTCGTAAAAAGTTATGTAGTCTGAGCTATCTGGTCGCTGAATGGTAGTTACATTTACTGCATCTGATATTGTCTCTATAACTGTAGCTGCTAATATTTCTCCAGTTATTGTTAGAGCTCTTATGTTTATTTTTACTTCTGTTCCGTTTGAGTAGGTTATAAGTATTCTGTCGTTAGCGTCGGTATATACGTCTATAGCTTTGCTAGGAGTTTCTCCGGCTACAGTTACGATAGAGCTTATATTTCCTATTAAATCTACAGATAGTACGCTTAGTACTGCACCTGTGTTGTTATAGCTTATAATATTTTTATTTGCTGCAGCAGCAACGTCATATATTTTATCAGTAGCATTTAGATCTGAGACTGCAGTAGATTCTGAGCTTATTGTTGTAGGTGCTATTAGATTTACAGTTTTATATTTAATATCTGTTCCATCTATGTAGAATATAAATAAAGTATTTTGGATATTAGTAATTCTAGGCTTAGTTCCTGTGGCACTAATAGAAGCATCGGATAAGATAAAGTTTCCACTTTGATTGTCTTTAATGGTTAGCCGAATTCCTCTAGAATCTTCATATGTAAATGCATTTAGATTGTCTGATGAAACTAAATCTACATTGCTTTTGCTGTAATCATCTCTAGTTACTGGGCTAGAAGTTGGAAAAGCGCTAAAAATTTTACCTTTATTTGTCCATTTATCAATAGCTTCTGATCTAGAGTAGTATTGGTTATCTGTCATTAATCCAAGTTCGTCTCTAAATTTAGTTAAAGTTTTTGCATTTAATATAGAGTTATTATTGATATCTTTAGTAATTATTAATTCGTATCCGTTTCTTTTTCTTAATTTTTTTAAGGTATCAAAGATAGCATTTTCTAACCGTCTTAGGTATCCTATATTTTCTTGCTTTTCATCTATTTTGGTATCTATACCAACTTGAAAAGGAATGGATATAAGTCTTTTTGGTAAAGCCACATTAACCTCTTATGATTTGTGCCATGCTGAAGAACCGTCTCCAACTATCATGGTGCTTGAATTATCTGAAGCTATTATTAGAGAAGATTCATTATCTATAGTATCTGATCCTGATACATTAACGGTTATATTATTTGTATATGATTGTCCAGATGCATCTTTGATTATGTAAATTCTACCTGTTGAAACTGAGTTAGCTAAAGGTAGGGTTATAGCACGAGGAGAAGTAGTATCAACAATAAGATAAACAAAGGTATCCGAGGCGCTAATAGCGATGTCGCCGGCAACACTCGTCGTCTCAAATAGTTGAGCATTACCAGGAGTCGAAGCAAGAGCTCCACCAGAGGTGATCTGAATTGCAACACCACCAGAATTAGTAAAATAGAGATCTCCACTAGATACGTAGACTGATGAGGCATTTGAGGCTCCTGTTAGTGTTGATCCGTTGTTAATGTATTGAGTGCTTAGTAGGCTAAATGGTTTATTAGAGTTAAAGTCTAAGTTTTCATTTATATTTAGACCTGCTGTAGGTACTTGAGTTCCTTTTCCGCTTGTATGATCGTGTGAGTCTATAGTTTCTATAGCTGTATTTAGGTCTGTAGCCCACTCCGGTCCTAATGTGACCGTAGGTGTTGGTAGGTCTAAATTCATAAAAGTTGTCGCCATTATTATCTCCTAAAAAATCCAAATGTCTACTTGTACTGCATGGGAGCATGCTATACTTAGACTCGTAGTCGGTTGAGGATTTGTATCTTGTAAATCCCATATTCTAGAGTCTGCTCTTTTTCTTACTATAAACCATCCGAGTGGTTTGCGTCCTAGTTTGTGCTTAATTTCATTAGATACTCCAGCTTCTAAGCATATATCTTTTACTAAAACTCCGTCTAATGGTGTAAAGTTTAAAACGTATTTTGCAAATTGTTCTACATTTTCTTGTACTTGCTTTACTTCTCTGTCTTTAGCATCTATTTTTTTAAATGCTTTTACGCTATTATTTCGAGCCACTATTAGCTCCTAGTTCGACCGTAGAAAAAGTCGTCATTTTCGATATAAATATCTGATATAGATTCTGGTTCTCCTGCATCTCTATTTTTAGATGATTCCTCTATGCGTCTTTTTAAGTCTGCTTTTTGCGCCATAAGTACGCTTACGTCTGACTCTTCTTTATTTAACATTTTAATAGCTGCATCTACTATTACGTATTCTGCGTAGTAGTTGATGTCGTCAAATGTATCAGTGTCGTCTACTAGTTCTGTACTTTTAGGTATGTACCATACTCTTACTTCTATATTTGAATCTGGTGCTGGGCTAAGTCTTAACTTGTTTCCTACTAGCCTGTATCGTACGTTTGTAATTCCGATATAGTCCCATACTCCGAAGTGTTGAAACCTGTTACGCTCATTAAAGTTAAATGGCTTTAGTGTAAAGTAATCGTCTCCGTTTAGCTTTGCGTCTAAGGCTCTTAGTTTGTAAAAATCATTATTTGGGAATATAGTTGAAAGCTCGTATGATTCTTGTCCGCCTACTGTAGTAAAAGTTGTTTCTTCTACGTAGTAGTCTTCTCCGTAAGATTGTACTAATATATCATGCAATTCTGCGATTGAACTGTTTATGTAATAATTTAATTCTGTATCGTCAACAAATTGACTTTCTTCCATATCTGCTCGCTCTCTGGATCTTTCTCTTAATTGTGCAAGTGTGATAGACATGGTATCTCCTGTGTAAAAAAGCCCCTCATTCGGGGGCTATTAATCCTTTTTAGTCTTCTTTTTCTTCTTCTAGCATGCAGAGTGTTATAAAAGACTTAAGTGCGCTTTTAAGTGCTCCTGCATCGCCGCTTTTAATAGAGCTGATTAGTTCTTCTGCGGCTACGTCATAGCCATTTTGATTGTACTCAACTTCTGCTCCATCTTCTACTTTTTTAGGCTTCATTACTTCTTCTTTCATAGAATCATAGTCGCTAGAGCCACTAAGTTTTTTTCTAATTTTTAAAAGTATTGCGCCTTTTTTCTTTTCATCTATTGGCAATGGCATTTTAGGCTCCTATTATTTTACACTAGAGTTTTTAACGTCAACAACCACGAAAATGTCTGAAGAAGCTTGAGTAGCAGATGCTTCTACTACGATTGTTTTAGCAGAAACTACGTCGTGAGAGTCTACGTGAAATGAAGCTGCAACTCCACCGATTACTGAAACTCCCATTAACTTACTGTAAGAATCTTCTAAAGTAATTGTGTACTGGTTAGTTGAGTGAGAAACTGAAGCAACACCAGCTCCGTCAATTGAGCTTACGTCTCCAGATCCATCAGTGCTAATTACAACGTGAAGGCTCTTCATTTCTTTTTCTAATGATTGGTGTCTTTGAAATCTTCTATTTGCCATGATAATCTCCTTTTAGTCAGACCTCGACAATGAGGGCTGCGATTATTTTTTGTGTTTTTGTTTATGTTCAAGTTGTGCTGCTTGCTTAGCTCGAAACATATCTTTCATAGAAGCATGCTCTTTATTTTTAAGTTTTTTTCTCATTTCACTAGATATTTTATCTCTAGCTGCTTTAGACTTTTTATACTTAGAGTACTTTTGTTTTAAAGCTGCAGCAAAGTTTTTTTTCATGTCTTCCATAGTTAGTCCTAGAAGCTCCTTAGCCCATAAAGGCTAAAGAGCTTATATTAAAAATTAAGAAAGAGTGATGTTAGCGTTGAAACCAGGGGCTTTACATCCTAATTGAGCATAGTACCCAACTCGAACTTCTACAGCATCCGCATTAGTTTCTCTTAACATTTTAAGTCCATCAGAATCTAAGATCTTGGGAGCTTTACCAAGAGAGTAAAGTTTCCAGTGCTCCATAGAAAGCATAAAAGCTTTGTTTTCTGGGCAGTTTTGATCAGGGATACATCTGATTGGTCCACGAGGTCCGTGAATCATGATTCCTCTGAATCCGATTTCACCAACTTTGTGATCAATGTATTGAACTTTAGATCCTAAAGCTTTTTCTAAATCAGAAAATTTGCTGTAGCTCATGAAGCAGTACTCAGGCTTTCCACCTTCTCTACCAACTCTAGCAGCAGCATCTACAAGAGCTTCTTCGATTGGCTGAGCAGATCCGTCGTAACGAATACCAGCTAAACGAGTAGCATCTGAAGATCGGTCAACGCCAAAAAAGTTATCTCCACTAGTAGGAGCACTGTTTGGAAGCCAAGCTAAAAGACCTTTAATTTTAAGATCATAATCACCTTCTACGAAGATGAAGTCATCATTAGCAGATCCAGAACCACCATCGATAGCAGTTTGAGCATCTACAGTTAGAACACCAGAGTCTCTGTTTACACCATTAACAGTTACAGATCCAGATTTTACAGATCCACCACCATCAGCAGTAGAAACTACAATTTCCATTCCTACTTCAAAGTTAGTTACATCTTCAACATTTTTAAGTTGGATTGAAGTACCAGTTGAACCAGTAGCAACTTGACCGATTGAACCAGAACCAGATCCGTAAAGAGAGATAGCTAGTGAACGAGTAGCACTTTCGATAGCACCATCGATTTCAGAAGTAGCAGCTTCGATGAATGCGTTAGCATTTCCTTTAGAAGCTTCGATAGTTTCATTATCGATAGAAGCAAGAGAGTAATCTTTGTTACGAGTAAGTAAGAAAGCTTTGTATTGAGAGTTAGTTTTGTTAGATTGAGCAGTACTAAAAGTAGCAGATCGACCTTGAGGAATTCCAAATTTGATTGGAAGTTTAAGGTTTTCTCCACCAAAGTTTTCGTACTTAGATAACATAGCTAGAAGAGGATTATCTTTGTAAACCATGTTTTCAATTCTTTGATCAGTGTAGTGTTGTTTAAGCGCCGAAGCGAATGAAGTTAAATCTAAAGACATTTTAGACTCCTTTATTTTAAGTTAGTTAGTTGTTATTATTCTTCCCACTTGAGCATTCTGGCTATAGCAGCCTTAGACTCATCATTACTTAAATACTTGGAACCTTGTGTGGAAACCTGTGTTCCTAAGTCGTTAGATAGTGTTGGCGATTCTACCCTTTTTTCTGAAGCTGGTGCTTCTGGCTTGCTGTAAAGACCTTTTAACTTGTTAGTCTCGTATAATTTCTTTGCTTCTTCGAAGAGATATTCCTCAACTTGGTCAGCAGCTTCTTTGTTGCTGAGAATGTTTCCAGTTTCGGCGTGGTGTGACTCTATAAGCTCATAAACTAAGTCTACTGAATCATTGGCTCTTATCATTTCATAGTCTTCAGAGGTGTTGACAAAATCTGTTAATTCTGTCATAAAGTTCTGAATAGTCTCTTGATACTTAGTTTCTTCTGCTTTCTTATCTCTTTCTAATATTTCGTTTCTAATATCTTCTAATTCTCGTGAGTATTTATTTTCTATTTCCTGTCTCATTAGTTCCATTTGCATGTCTTGAGTCAGTTTTCCGTCATTTAAAGCTAGTTCTGTCAGTTTATCGTAGCTAAGTCCTAGTTCTGCTAAAGTTTCTAGAGGATTTTTCTTTAATCTATACTCTAAAGGTACTTCAGGCTCTTTTTGATTAGCTAACTCTTCTTGTTCTTTTTTCCATGCTTCGTACTCGCTATATTTTGCCTCAACTTCTTTTTGACGTGCTCTAAACTCCTTTTCTTTTCTAGATAGAGCTGCAAATTTTTCAGCAAAGTTGGCGTCTTCAGGGCTTTTTACTTCCTCTTCAGATTTAGACTCTTCTGCTACTTTTTCGTTCATAGCATCGCTGATTGACTGTTCCGCTTGTACTTCTTCCGCAGGATTTACAGATAGATCTGTGACTGCTTCTGATTGCATTGATTGTTCTGACATGTTGTCTCCTTTTTTTACTTTGTGCTTTTAGGTACTTAGCCTAAAAACGGACATTGTGGTCCAATTATATTCTGATGTTATACAATAGGAGGTTCTTGACCTTCTACTGGTAGTAAATCGCTAGTTGGCGCAGCCTCTGGTTGAGCAATTGGAGCTTCTGCTGGCATAACCTGGTTTTGAGGAGGCATTGAGCCGGCTTGTGCAGCTAAAGCGGCTTCTTGTTCAGCTTGCATTGCTGCTGCTTCTGCTTTTTCTAATAAGTCTTGGCAGTCTTCCATGTAGCGTCTTAAAAGCTCTAAATTCTCTTCTGGAGCTCCTTCTGATCGGTACTTAAGGTAAGCCATTTGAGCTTTTTGCTTAGCCATGTCTAGATTCTGATACGGCTCTGGTGGCTCATATATAGAGTCGTCTATCATGGATTCGATTTGGCGCTCAATATTATCTATGTCTGCGTTATATAGTGAGTTTGCTTGCTCTAGATCTGGGAAGTCTAGTAGCTTCATTCCGTCTTCTTTAGATATAAAGCCTGCTTGAAGCAGTTCTTGTACGTCTTGCAGTCTACCTGCTGGAGTAGTGCTAAGACTAGAAGTTGGGAATATATCCATCATGAACTTATCTTCTTCCATGTCTACGTCTTCCCATTTAATGGTTTCTATAAAGCCCTTTCCTTTAGCTTTTACGTTAAACTCTGGATCTTCTTGGTAGCAGTCACGAGCCATGTCTATCATGATACGGGCAGCATCCATATACATACGCTCATAGCGCTTTCCAACTTCTAAAAACCTTTCAGACTCGATGTCGTTAAACTCTCTTAGGGCTTTTCCAGAATCTAGTCCGGCTGGCTTTAAACTACGAGCACTTAATTGGCTAACACCGGCAATTTCGTATGCTCGGTTATATAGTCTATCTAAGTGGCTAAATAGCTCTCCAGGAATAGTTCCTACTGATTCGTAGCTAGGCTTTGTTCCTGCGTATTTTACAATTCCGCCAATTTTATTGTTTAAATGTGCTGTAACTACTTTAGAACTTGCTTCTACGAAGACTTTTGGAATAGATGTTAGGTGCATAGAAACTTGAATAGTTCTAAGTATTTTATTGATTTCCATTTGTATGCCCTGAAGCTGCTCAGCCATGCCTTGACCGAAGAAACCTACAGGTCGCTGTGTCCATTTAATATATACAAATGGAAAGTAGTCTTTTGTGTAATCTTCTTGGAATAGGGTGTGCTCTCTAATTGTGATGCAGTGAACACCGTCTTGCTTATTTTTTCCTGATGGCAGTTTCCATGATTCTATGACTCTTACCATGTCTTTTGCATTGCTGTAATTGCTAGTTCCGTACTGGGCTGTATCGGTTTGCATGTCTATTACGCCGTCATTGCCTGGGAACATGGCTTTCAATACGTCTCTGTGAATATATTTGATTTGATGCATTTGACGAGGCTTGCCGTATAAGCACTCTGCGTCGTCTACTTTAATTTCGTCAGTAAATACACGCTCAGCTTTAATATTTCCGTTCTGCTTGTAGATTTTTATAAAGCCTGTTCCAAATATACAGGCATCTTGGAAAGCTTTTGAGCCTTCGTCGTACATATTTGAAGAGCTAAAGATACCTTCGCAGAATTTTGTAAGTTTTTTGGCTCTGCGTTGTAGGCTCCAATCGCCACCTTCTGTTAAAAATGTAGGTTTTGGTTTATTTTTGGCTACTTTTGATACGACTGTATCTACCATGGATTGTACGATATTGAGAGTTACTCGGTGCTTTACGTTGTAGCTGGTTTCTGTTCGGTTGTAGCTGTATGAATCTAGTCCTAGCATTTCATAGTTGCCGTAAAGTCTCATAAATTTTAAATTATCATTAGATCTGTAACCTTGAGATTGGTCTAGGTGCTCTAAGTATTGAAAAACTCCTGTATGAAGTTCTTTTTTGTTTGACCACCAATATCTAAAAGTATCTGATTCGTACATGCTCATACTAATATCCTAATTAATTTGTCGACCAGTAAAGCGCTTCTTCATCATCTTCGTTGGCTTCTGGGTCTGTGTCTGTTATAGTTTCTGTCGATTCTAGTAATGATTTTATTCTGGCTTGATTCTCTTCTTCTCCAGGTATCATAGCTAGTTCGGAGATTTCAAACTCTATATCACCTGATTTAAAGGACTTAACTTTATTTTCTTTAGCCCATTCTATAAATTGTTTAATTTCTTCAATATTTTTTAACATAATACTCCCTAATATTTATACGTTATAAGTTGTTAAAAGTCAAAGTCGTCCATCATCTCTTGAAGGGCTTCTGCGTCCTCTTCGAAAGACTCATATAGCTCCCAATCTGGATTATCTTTGCGAAATTGCACCTTTTCTGCTTCTTTTTGCTCTAAATCGTCCATATATTTATCTGTTCCTACTGTAGCTCTTTCTTCTGGCTTTTCAGATAGGTAGTGCCGGCACTCACGCCACGCATATAGTACGGCGTCACATATATCTGAGTGGTATACGGTGCTTATCTTTGGACGCTCTGGGTTTCTAATTTTAGACTCACGATCCCACTGTACACGAGCGCAATCGTCTTCGAAGATGGAATTTTTAAATGCTGCAAACTTGCCTCTACGTAGGTCGTCATTTAATAGTTCTATAAATTCTACTTTTCTGCTCTTTTCTGCTGCATCTATTACTAGACCGTGACGCAGGTTAAGCTCTTCTTGGATTTTCTTACCTAGTGCGCCGGCGTCCATAACCATTTTTATTGGATTATATAGGTCTTTTAGGTCTTTTATGCGCTCTACTAGGCTAGTAATGTCTTGTTTTCGCACTACGTCTTCTTCAACTAGGTAGACTTTCTTCTCGTAAGTGTTGTATCCTAGTACGCATATGGCGTCTGCGTCTTCGAAGCCGATGTCGATGCCGAATATGTAATACCATGCTCCCTCTTCTGGAAGCTTTTCGTAGGTGTTGTTATCTTTTCTAAATTTAAATACTAGAGAGTCTAGGTCTTCTACCCATACTCCATAAGTTTCTCTTTGGTAGCCTGGATCGTTTTCATCTATTTCGAATAACATGCGTTCTTCTTCAAGAGTTAGTTCTAGATCTAGTTTTGGAGGGTTATGCATGTGTGGGTTGTCGAATGCTGTCCAGTGATGTGCGCTCCAGTTTTTATTTTGGCTATATTCAAAAAATGTTCCGGCTGGAACTGGTCCAGGGGTTCCTGTTAGGTATAGGCTTCCACGTAAATCTCGAAGTGCTGGAGTAATTACGTCCTTAATTAGTTCCTTAAGATAGGGCTTGAATGATTGGCACTCGTCGATGTAGCATTTTTTAAGCTTCCATCCTCGATATTTTTCAATTTCTGTTCTGTCTTTAACACCCTCGATAGCTATTTTACTGCCATTGGGAAATCTTACGCTTAAACGAGTATTATCTAACTTGCAGTTTAGCTTATAATCTTCTATAACCTTAATAATATCAGCCCATATAATATTTCTGGCATTTTGCTTAGTTATGGTTAGGTATAAGCACAAGGAACCGGGATTATTTGTGCACGTATCGATCATGTCTGCTACTATGCCCACGGTTTTACCAGCTCGACGACTACATACTGCAGTGCGGAATCGTGGTCCCGAGCCTCTAAAGAACTCTACTTGAGGCTTAAAACAAAAGTCCTCAAAATTAAAAAGAAGCTGCTGGTTAGCAGCCTCTTTTAGCTCTTTGCGTTTTTGAATTTCAGCTAATAAAGCTTGCTTTTTAGAACTGTCCATCTATTATCTTGGTCGCTTAATGTCCACAGATTTTACGTTCGGTTTCTTTTTAGCTTCTGCTTTATTGTGAGATTCTAGCTCAGCGTCTCTATCGTTGTAGAAGTGTATACATTTTAAGTTTGTTACTGGTACGATTACATGGTCAAATTCATTTTTAATGTCAATTAGCATGTCATTAAGAAATTTAATTTCTACTTTAGGCTTGTTCTTAATGTCTTGGCTTGAGAAATAGGTTTCAGATCTTTTATTAAATTCTACGCTTTGGTATAAGTTAATTCTTTTAATAGGTTCGTTTAATTTCATTATAACTCCTTATAATTGACCATTAATTAATGGACATTTTGATGTTTTTACTGTTCTAGATCCAAAAAGGCTTCGTACTGTAGTAGATTCCTTACTTTGAATTAATCCGGTTGTGCATTTAATTTCAACGATGCGATCAGCATGATTTAAGTGTATAATATCTTTTCCTACTACCCACCATTCATTTATAACACGAGCTTTATACTTTTTTAGACTAATGCCGATGCGCTTGGCGTTTCTAATTTCCATGCTTCGCACTATTTTTTTAATCATAATTAGACGAGACTCTAGTTCGCCGCTTTCTATTTGACCTCCTATGCCGCTAAGTCGTGCTCTGTGAGCCATTAGGGTGCTAGAAGCTAGTACTAGGCGCTCGTTATTTACAGCTTGTAATATAGCATGTGCCATGGAAGCGCAAAAAATACAAACTACTTTTACGTTTGGATAGCCTTTTAGAAATTCTATTAGCTGCTCTCCTGCGTCAATAGAGCCTCCTGGGCTGTTTATTACTAGGTATAGCGGTTTAGAGCGGTGTAGTCTTTTGGCTTGACGATCAATTTTTAACTGTATTGCTGTAACTGAGTCTGCTGTAACTGCACCTCTGAAGTTTACCGTATTGGCTGTATGGAGTACTATCTGCTTGTTATTCTTCCTTGGCGTCGCTGCTGTCGATAGTAGCATCGCTAGTACTATTATTAAGTTGGGCATTTGATTCTCCTTTTAGCGCTTTATTTTCGGCTAATAATTGCTTTGCAATAAGTTGCATTTGCTGGTAGTTAGATGTCTGCTCGATGAGCATTTGTATTAAGCTATTTTTAGATTGAGTCTTAAGTCTTTTTTTAAGTTTTTGATATGCTTCTCTAGCTATTTTCTTTTGCTCTTCAATATTAAGCTCTGCTTCTTTAGCTGCAATTAGGGCTTCTTCTTGCTCAGGGGTTAAATCTTGTGATACAGTTTTTTCAGTCATTAGGTCTCCTTGGTTTAACCTTGTACCGTATGATTATAGCTAAAAATACAATATTTAGCAAATAGTTAGCAATTAGTGGAATATCGCCTTTGGGTAGCATATATATTAATAGGAATATTTCTCCTATAAGCCACATTAGTAAAAAAGTCCAACTAATGCCGTGAGCGTGTCCTTGGAGGCAGCATCTGACGACTTGGGGGAATGCGCAAAACGATAGTAGGGTAGAGCCGGTCCAGGCAAAGTATTGAAGATCCACTTTTAGTCTCCTTTAATCTCCATGTTCTTTTTTAGGTCTTTTAAGAGTTTAACTTTAAGCTTTCTAATATTCATTCTAAATCGGGCTGATTCGATTACCTTTTGCCCGTCACGAGTTTCTGTATTAACATCGGCTATATGGTCTATAGTGTTTAACAGACCTTCTATAACGTCTAAAAAGTGGTCTACTAGTACTTCAACCTTTTCAATGTCTACCTGTTTAGGCTTATTATTAGATGATTTCATCGATTACCCCTAATTCGAGACATTGCTCGGCTGAGAGGTATAGATTTTTATGCTCGCAGCTTTTTTCCCAGTACTTTGCGTCTTTGTCTGTAAGCTCTTCCATCCAGGTAGCCCATACTTTCTCTTCTCTTTTCATCTGCTCAACTTCTTTTACGATTCTATCGTGGTCTCCCATTAAGCCGTAGGAGGCTTTGTGGTGCATTAACCAGCTATAGTGACTCATGCGCCTTTTGTCTCCGCAGGCTAGGATAAGCACGGCTGCGCTCATGCAGTGCCCATAGGCTTCAGTAATGATGCGGCATTTAGAGGCTTTTAAGCGTCCAATGATGGCTAAAGACTCGTACACTTCTCCGCCTGGGCAGTTTATCTTGATTGTAATGGCTTTGCTATTATCATTTTCTAGCATGGTTAGTGCGGCATCTACGAAGTCGAAAGAGCCGCTTTCAATTTCTCCTGTAAAGCGGATAGTTCGGTTTTTAAGATCTATTCCGTCTTCGAGTAGGCGCTCATAGTATACTTGCTCCTTAGTAAGCTCTAAGGTCTGCTTTTGAATTTCTATATCCTTTTTCTCGCTCATGTCTACTCCTTAGTTTCAGAAGCCTCTTCTATTTTTTCTTCGCTGACTTCTAGCTCTACTTGCTGCTGAGGCTTAATGGTGCCCTTATTAAGATACGATGGTCCGTAGATAACGTAGGGGTGGTAGATCATGTTGTACTTTTGGCTTAACTTGTCTCCGATACGAGTGTGGTGGGTAAATAGGGATGCTAAGGTGGGGTCGTAGTTAAAGTTAGATAGTAGGGTTTTGCCGATACCCATACGTCTAAAGCTATGTTTTACGTAGACGTAGTGTACTGAGAATATGCCATCTACTCGTCCGGCGCAGCAGTATCCGTAAACCTCGCTAGGGTCTTGGTTAGAGCATGCGACTAGAACCTCATTGTGTTTTACAATGTTTTCTATGACTTTATGGTGCTCGGTAAAATAAATTTGATTGGCAATTGGTTTGGCGAACATGGAGTTGCGGTAGGATTTTAGCCAGGAGTTGAAGATGAAGGGAATGTCTTCTTCAGTGGCTTTTCTGATTCTAATGACTAGTTTTAGTTTGTCGTTCACTTGTTAGCTCCTTTTTAGCTTTTAGGTTTTAGCGTTTGATGGTTTAGCTTCTGATGGTTTACTTGGTTCTTTTGGCTTATCAGCGCTTTTTAGTAGGGCTGGCACTAGTTGGTCTAAGGCGATCATCTTTTGCTCGACGGCTCTCATCTTTTCTTTGATGCGCTTTAGGCTTATAGCTAGATTGCCGTACTCTGTGCATAGTGCTGCATAGGCTTCATTGATGTCTTGTTGGTTCATTGATAGCTCCGTTTCACTTTTAGGCTTTATAGCCTTGTTAATATTATAGCGTTATAAAGCGCTGTTTTTCCGCTGTTAGCCTGTTTTCAGCTAGTTAGAGGCGGAATAGCTTTTTTTATCTTTTAAAAATACCATGGTTAGAAAAAAATATCTTTCAAAATTCTGCAATTCTTGATCTAATATTATATATTTCTTACCATTTTTATCTTTTATTAATACAGATTCTTCATCGATTATTCCAAGTAATTGTACTGACGGTTCTTGTATATTTCTCTTTATTCTTGTAGAACAAAATATAGACATGTCTATGTTTTGACTTTCTATTATATTGTTTATAATTTCTAATTCTTTATTTGAAAAATTCATATATTCTCCTTATTGCAGTTAGTTAGAGGCGGAATAGCTTTTTTTTCTCAAGTAAAAATTGTAGCTTTATATGATTTCAACTACTTAGCCTGTTTTTACTTTTTGGCGCAAAAATTTTTTTGTGGGGTAGGTACCCTAAGCACTTATTCGTCATCTTTGGGCGGTTCCACTTTTTTAGCTTCTGTGTTGATAACTTTGGGTTTAACATGTTTGCCTAGTACCTCGCCAGCTAGTTGGGCAAGCTCTTCGTCAGTTAGGTTGCTTAGATCATGCTGGCGGGCAGCTTCACGCTCTTCTTTTTTAAGCTTAGCCAGAGACTCTATATAGCCTTGTACTACTCGGGCTTCTTTGAGGTCTAAGGTTATTCCACGTACTGACTTGGACTTATACTTAGATAGCTCTGAGCTTATGATAGATAGAGCATCGTTCATAAGTGCGTCGACGCCTGGTACGACTTGGACTACCTCAGTTTTCTGGGGCTTAATTAGTCTACGTTTAGTATCTTTTTTTTCTGTCATATTATATAGCTCCTTTTAGCACCACCGCCCGGATCGACTTTTCAGCACTTTGCAGCACGGGGTAGACGGGGGTAGGGGGTAGCTGCTGATTAGCACTACTTAGCTCTGTACCTTGGCATGGGGTATGCACTATACAATATTCGTGCCAAGAATGCTCAAAATGGTGCCAACTTGGCACTATACAGTGCTGTGTAGTTTCTATACAATGCTGGGTAGTTGCTGGGGAGTGCTGGTTAGTATAATATTTTGTCATCTTCAAAGTCCAGTATGCCCTCAGAGTGCGTAGCATTCCATATAAAGGCTTTCTTTTTAAGTTCCTGTAAGCGTCTATGCACCCAAAAGATCGAGTAATGAGCTACCTTTCTGTTGTTTTTATTGTAGGGTGGGTAGCGACAGATGAAAGTGCGTAAATATTCAGTGATTTTTCGATAAGTAACGCCGTCTGTATACAATTCCAGTAACTTACGGTCGAGAGAAGGGCGTAGATTAGCATGTGTCAGAAAATTTCTGAGTGCTGTGTAGTGCTGATAAGTAGCTGTTGTGTGATTATGGTAATCTTTAAGCTTCATATGCCGCAATTTATTTATGATTCTAAAATTTACTTTGTCATAAATGATGCCGTCTTGACCTGCGGAATGTTCAAATGAGAAGTATTCGAGATCGTCGAAACCTTCATCGTAAAGCTTTTTGTACCAGTCACGTTGTAATTGTTTAAATTTTTCGGTTCTATAAAACTTACTCATAAAATAAAAAACCTCTAAAAGTGTTATAAAGTTATAGACTATAACAGAAGTGCCTAGATTTTATGGCACATTCATATAATAACATGGTAGGTAATATAGTTCAAATATTAGTTAAATTATTGTAATTGTTAAAATTATTGAAATAAATGTTTTAGTGCTTGGATTAAACTTTGTTTTAAATTATAATTGATTCAACGGTAACAAACAAAAGGATTAAAAATGAAAATGAATAACGAAATATTAATGAAACAAGCGAACACATATATCATGATGTATAGGGTCACTAAAAGCACGTACTATTTATTTAGCGCCCGCAAGTGTTTATTAATGATCGATTGTAGCAATGAAACTAACCATAGAATTAAGGGGGCGGCATGAGCAACTTGAAAATATTAAACCTGAATGATATAATTGAAACTTTGGAGTGGCATTGGCATTATGATAGAGTCGATAAGCTTCAAGGCATTAGTCCGCACTGGCACGACGATATTGAGCGTGAATATTATGAAGATTCATTAATTGAAATGGAATATAATGAAGATGAAATAGATTATATTATGAAAGAAATGGGTTATTAATATGAAAATAATTAAATATATGCTTTGTAGTTTTATTTTATTTGTAATTAGTTGTCAAGTTTTAGGAATTTCATTAACTTATTTAAATAGGTTTTTAAATGGTTAAGTTATTATATTGCATTGCTTTGACGGTTAATGATCCTAGTTTTAATCAGATTGTCAAAAATAAGCCAAGTATTGATATACACCATGCCAAGCGTGTAGCTGAGTATAGTCGATATTGGTCTTATAAGTATGGTATCGATTACAGGGTCATGAACTCCATTATGATGATTGAATCAACTTATAGATTAAATATAACAGCGAAAAATGATCATGGGATTTGTCAGATTAATGATTTTAATATAAAAGCTTATAATTTTAGCAAATATAGAATTTTAAATGATTTAAATTATAGCATTAAGTCAGGTTACAAAGTTTTAGATTGGTTTTATAGTCAATATGAATTTGATGAGGCTATCATGCGGTATAACTGTGGAACTAGAAAATCATGTATTAAAAATAAAGACGTTAAAAAATACCTTAAAAACTTTTATAAGTATTATAAATAGGAGTATATTCGATAAGTACTTAATTACATTCATGTTGGAGATTTTTGCCTATTTTATTTTAGAATTCAAAATTCGGAAAATCGATTTTGTTTTTTATAAAAATGATTTAAATAAATTTCCTTTGATTTACATTTTATGATATATTATTTAGTGGAGGTTCGTGTATGAACAATGATGAGTTTTATGTTAATTTGAAAGAAGCTTTTGAGTGGGGCAGACTTATGGGACAAAAAGAAGCTTATTATGAAATGGCTGATACTGCTTTTGAAGATGCTCAAATATTACAAAAATATATTCAAATGAAGTTACATATGTTAGAATTAGCTATTAATATTGTTCAAGCTGGAAAAGGAACTAGTAGTGGGACGGAAAAGTAAGGATTATTTTAAGTCTGAAGATAGGGATGTAAACAATTTAATAAAAGATTTAAGAGCTAAAATACGCCGTTTGGAGTCGGATAAGCGCAAATTAATATCTGAAATACAAGGATATAAAAAAGCTTTTAATTTGAGTATTGCTGAGATTGATAAGAATCTTATTGATTTGCCAGTTGAAGAAGTTATTAGAATTGTAAATAGCAAGCATAAAAAAAGAGTTAAATTTGAAAAGAAACAAGAGAAAGTTGAAGTTAAAAATAATAAGCTAAAGTGGACATGCCATAGTTGCAATGAAGGACATATGGTGGTTATTAAATATCGTAAAGCTTCTGGAATTGAGTGGTATCATCGGGCTTGTAGTGCTCCTAAGTGTAGAAATAGGACTACAGCTAAACAGTGGCACGATGGCGTAGAAGGAATATTGCCTGATGAAAGTTAAAATATGGATTTATTTAGCTGTGTTATCTTTAGTATTATTAGTTAGGCAATGTATTTTAGATACTATTAAGTTTAAAAAATCTACTTACAAGGAACCTAAAATTGAAAGACGAATTAGATAAATTATCAGAACTGTTTGTAGGTGCTGATGTAAACGGAAGGTTAGAACAAGTTTTATTTTGGTCTGATTTTCAAAAAATATATAGGAGTTATGATATTATGAATGAGCCATTAACAGACGCTAGGTTAGAACACTTAGAAAAACGAACTTTGAATAGTGAGAATATAGAATCTATTAAGTCGATTGTGCATCAATTGATAGCATCGCATAGGTTGTTACGAATTGAAATTGCTAAGGAAAAATTAAAGACTAATGCGTTTAAACAAAAAATGGAAAGTATTGTAAAGGAGTTGTAGTTGAAAACACCGTGGGGTCCATTAGGATATATTACATATAAAAGAACTTACGCACGACGATTAAAGGAAAATGATCCAAATAGCAAAACTGAAGAGTTTGAACAGACTGTTGATCGAATCGTTACTGCATGTGATAAGCAGCTTAAAGTCGGATTTACTGATAAAGAAGAAAAACGGCTTAAGGAAATTATCATGGGGCTTAAAGGTACTGTTGCGGGTCGCTTTTTTTGGCAACTTGGTACCAAGACAGTTGATCAGTTGGGGCTATTTAGTCTGCAGAATTGTGCTTTTACAGTCGTTAATGAGCCTATTAAGCCGTTTGTGTGGACGTTTGATGCTTTAATGCTTGGAAGTGGTGTAGGATATAACATCCAAAAGGAGTATGTATATGAGTTGCCAAAATTACAAAGAAGAAAGATTAAAATTACTAGAAAAGATACAAACGACGCTGACTTTATTGTCCCTGACAGTCGAGAAGGTTGGGTTGATTTGCTCAGAAAAACACTTGAGGCATCCTTCTTCACTGGACAAGGATTTAGTTACTCTACTATATGTATTAGAGGAAAAGGCGAACCAATTAAAGGCTTTGGAGGTCTCGCTTCGGGACCAAATGAGTTATGTAGAGGAATCGAGCTTATTAACGGCATACTTAACCAAAGGGCTGGAAAAAAGTTAAGAACTATAGACTGTTTAGATATAATGAACATTATTGGAATGATTGTAGTTAGCGGAAACGTGCGTCGTAGTGCTCAAATAGCTATTGGAGATTGTGATGATTTAGACTTTCTTAATGCTAAACGTTGGGACTTGGGTAACATACCTAATTGGAGAGCAATGTCTAATAACAGTGTAGTCTGTAATGATTATAGCAAACTCCCTCCTCAGTTTTGGAATGGTTATAATGGAAATGGGGAACCATATGGTTTAATAAACCTAAAGCTGGCACGAAGTATTGGAAGAGCTGGAGATACTAGCTATCCTGATCCTGAGGTATGTGGCTTTAATCCATGTGCAGAGCAAAGTTTAGCTCCATATGAAACATGTTGCTTGGCTGAAATTCATTTACCTAATATTAAGAGCTCTGCAGAGTTGTTTGAAGTTGCTAAGTATTTATATAGAATTAATAAACATAGTTTAAATTTAAAGTGTCATTGGAAGGATACTCAGGATATTGTTCATAAGAACATGAGAATGGGAATAGGAATTACCGGCTATATGATGGCTACTAAGAGACAAAAGAGCTGGTTAAAGGGATGTTATGAGAAACTTAGGGCGTACGATAAAAAGTACAGTAAAAAACATGGATTTGAAGAAAGTATTAAGCTTACTACGGTTAAGCCTTCGGGTACTCTCAGTTTATTGTCGGGAGTTACTCCTGGTGCTCATCCCGGTTACAGTCATCATCATATACGGCGCATACGAATGGCTTCTAATATACCTCTTGTTGATGTTTGTAAGCAAAATAATTATCCGGTAGAGTTTGTTAAAAACTTTGATGGAACTGAGGATAGGGGTACTGTAGTTGTTTCTTTTCCATGTAAGTTTCCTAAAAATACTTTAGTAGCTAAAGATTGTAGCGCTATTGACCAGCTTGAAATTGTAAAAGAGTTACAAGCTAATTGGTCTGATAATGCTGTTAGTGTTACGGTTTATTATAAAAAGCATGAGCTTGAAGCTATTAAACATTGGTTATCAGAAAATTATAATGATAGTCTTAAAACTGTTTCTTTTCTGCTTCACAACGAGCATGGATTTAAGCAAGCTCCTTTAGAAGAGATTAGCGAAGAACAGTATAAAAAGCTAATTCGGGAAGTTAAGCCTATCCAGAGCGTAGAAGTAGCTGAAGATGCTATTGATGAAAGCCAAATAGGTTGTGAAGGAGGCGTATGCCCTATAAAATAATATTAGCGCTATTTATATGCGGTAACCCAGTAATTGAAAATGAAACTAAAGTGTGGAATAGTAGTGATGAAAAAGTGCTTAAACGGGCTCGTTTTGTGTGCAGATCAAGATATAATTTGTGCCTTAAAGTGCTGAAAAAAAAGAAAAATGGAATATATCATGCTATTTGTGGAAGACCACGCTTGACTCCAAAGCGGATGTAGCGTAATATATACTTATCTCTCTCTCGAAATCTTACAGGAAGTAAGTAATCAAGGACGATTTTAAATGGACTTCTATTTTCATAAAATCCTTTTGTTTGCCAAGCTTTGTAGCCCCCTACAGAGCTTGGTTTTTTAAATTTGACTTTAAAAGTACTTTGTAGTACTATATATACATTCCTTAGCCTTTTTCTTAGGCTATACTTCCTCCTTGTTATCTATAAATGTTCAGCCCCTGCTATCTTGGGGCTCCTTTCTTGTTACTAAGTTTAGAAAAAATAAACTTTCGTGCTAAAAAGTGTGATATTTTGCATTTTTTCGTATCAAAAAGTGTAGTTTTATATTATTTTGTGCCAGAAGGTGTTTAATTTAATATGTTTTTGGCAAAAAAGTGCTTTACATTTACCTAAATTGCTGTATACTATAGTGAGCAATAATGCTAATAAGGAGTTATAGATGGCTTTAAGTGATAACATTGAGGATTTACTTTATAATAAAAAAGAGCTTATTTATTTTAATGAAATAAATGAGGATTTACCTTTATGGATTTATAAGTTTAAATTTAAAGAACGCAAAGGTGCGATAGATGAGCTTTATGTAAATGGATATACTGGTACTATCATGCGGTGGTGGCAGGGCGAAGTAGAGGCAGATGAAAATTTTCGAAATAGAAGAGGTATTGAGTGAGTAATGTGGAGTACTATCTTAAAAAGTTTTTAGAAGTGAGTGAAAAGTTTACAGAAGAGTGTCTAAAAAATGGACAGCGCAGTGCTGAAAAGATTATTGACTTACAATACTATGTTAAAGAATATAGTAAATATTTATGCAGCGAAGCTGTAAAGGAAATTAAAAATGAAAAAGAAAGTTAAGTTGCATTTTAAGAAACTAGATCCTAGTGTTAACATGCCTAGTTACGGATCTAAGGACGCTGCAGGACTAGATATAGAAGCAAATGAGTCTGTTTCGGTATATGTTAATGCAAGCCGTATAATTGGTACTGGTCTTGCAGTAGAAATACCTGATGGTTACGAGTTGCAAGTACGCCCTAGATCTGGTCTAAGTGCTAAAACAGGTCTTATGATTTGTAATAGTCCTGGAACGATTGATAGCGATTACAGAGGTGAGATTAAAATTATCATGCGAAACGTAGATAGAGATAGATCTTATAGAATTAATAAAGGCGAAAGAATTGCTCAATTAGTGCTAGCACCGGTTGTGAGAGCATCGGTAGAGGAAGTGCAAGAGCTTAGTAGCACTGAAAGAGGCGAAAACGGGCTGGGTAGTACGGGAAAGTAGAGCTATTATAATACGGGAAAGTAGAGTTATGATGACAAGAAATAGATTAATATTTTTATCGGATTTTGAGTATAGTGATGAAACATTTGAGACTGAGTATCTGGCTTTAAATGAGTTAGAAAATAAGTTTATGCATGAGTGTGCTCATAAAGATAAAGATGTAAGTGCTAGCGGACATGATTTTGCGTTTATAGCGCATATACTGGACGATGGCGAGGAGTTTTTTCATGGTTAATTCAAGTGTAGCAGTTAGTGAGTTAAAAAATCAATTAGTGCTAGCTATTAAAGCTAAAGATGATTTTGCAGTACAGATTTTAATTGCTAGGTTATTTCAAAATATTAGTAAGTATGAACTGTCTCAGTTCTTAATTGAACAAAAGATTATAGATAAGAAATGCTATTTTTGTAAAGTAAAGTGCGATAATCCAGAATGTGATTTGGAGCCTGCAAGAAATAGCATAGACAAAGGAGTAAAAAATGATTAGAAATTTAAAAATGCTTAGATGTTATTTATTGTATAAAGAGTTGCAGGTCTTTAAGGCTATTGATGATGTGCTTTATAGAAACCTGTCTGAGCATGCCCACATGACTAAATTTCAGTTCGTAAATGATAGGATAGAGTATATTATTAGCTATATTGGAAATGAGCTTGTAGGTGCTGATTATGATTTTTTAGGTAATACAAAATTTGTAAACTCTTACGATTCTAATACGGCTTATTTTATAATTGATGAAATGTTTAATGCTGTGTACAATGCTATGACTTTTAATGATATGTTAGATCGATTAGCATGCTGCAAGTTTGAAGTAGATATGATTAAATTTTATGAAAATCACGGGGAGGAAGCCGTAGTTTCTGAAGAATATGCTGGTCATCTTTATAAGTATTATATAGGAGGCTAGAATGCGGCGGGTAAGTAATAAGCCTGGTTGGAAAACTGGTATGTTGCGGAATGGTGCAATTTATAATAATGGGTGCAGTTGTTTAAACTTTTGGTGCATTAAGGTGCAATTTGAAAATGACAAAATTATTAAAGCTAAGGGACGGCTTGTAGATGATAATGGAAATGTCCATGAGGAAAAAAATTATAAGCTTCGTAAGGAGCTAATAGGAGATTGGTATGAAGTATAAAGGAGCCAATTTTCTTAAGAATAGGCTAGAGTCGGATACTGGTTATAAAGTTGTTATAAATAGGCATGTTCGTGCTAATAAAATGGAAGTATGCGTCTATGATTCTTTTAGAGGCTTAGTCTATACTACTATTAAATATAAAAGTGTAGAAGAATTTATGAAAAATTATGACAAAACTTTAGAGCATATAAAGGAGGCTTTTAATGAAGTTAGATGATAAAGTTTTTAAGTATGTATTTTATTCCTATCAAGATGGTGATGAGATTATAGTGCGGTTTGATGATGAAAGTTATAGTGAAGTTGTTGAGCGCTTTAAGGAGTTTAGTCTAGCATGCGGATTTCATCCTAATACGGTTAAAGATTATTTAGATACGGAGTAGTAATGAAAAAGCTAGACAATTTTAGAGATGTTAAAGGCTATTTGGTTTATAAAAAGCATGCTAGTGCTGAGCGGTACAACGCCATAGACTCAAACTTTTTAAATAGCAACACTTTTTATCAGCAGCTTTTAACTAAGGAAAGCCATCATGTGCGGTATGCTGCTAATCGATTTATTAAAGAGTTTCAGCATGCACCAGGAATATTAAGGCGCTATTATAAGAATGATAGGGATGTGCAGATAAATGACCAAGAGCTTAATGATGAGTGCCCATACTGGATGCAGCCTGAAACCGTAAGCCGGGATAATAGCATGGGGTTTATAGTGCTGGCTGGCTATTTGGGGCGCTATGACGTCGTCCGTAAGTTTGCCGTATATACGCTGAAACGTGGAAGCTTTTTTCAAAATGTAAAAACTAATAAGTGGGAAGATAAGCTCGTACCGGACTTCTGCGGGCTTTCTCAGTGGGCTACGATACTAAGGTCGTGTTTTGGTAAAAAAGCTCTTATAGGGCTATTTCCGGTGCTGTGCGTGCTTGATTTTTTCTTTATGCTAGCTTTAATATGGGATGTGCTGTACTTTAGGGTAAACCATCATGATTATAGCACGGTATTTCACACACTTAGCGCTGTTATGCAAAAGAAAATGACTGTACAGACTCCTTTTAGTGCTATTGGGTGCTACGTGTACTTAAACTACTTGCCTGCTCCTACGGACTATAAGCCTAAAAAGGCTGACGATCATCGGATTGTAGCATGCCTTAAGTATTATAGTAATGCGAGTTATGAGCCGCCGATATATGATGTGAGTGGGGCAATGCTAAAGAAATTTAAATTATAAGGAGTTTAAAATGGCAGAAATTATGTATATATTGACAAATTTAGAAGATATGATTTTAACTAAAGATGGTAGAATATCAAAAAAGAGATATCATAAAATAATTAAGCCATATATTAAAAGCTTAGAAGATAGATTAGAAGTAGCTATTAAAGCATTGGAATTATATGCAGATCCAGAAAGAAATGAGGATGAGTGGTTAAGTGATTATGGTTACTATGAACCTTATCCTCCTTGTAAAGAGGTAGCCCATTGTCATGGAGATAAAGCTAGAAAAGCTTTAAAGAAGATAAAAGAATTATATTAACATGCCTTAACTAGCTGAAATTAGGCTAACGGCGGATTTTAAGCCCTAAAAGTAACATGCAGGGTATTGACTGGCGTTGAGATATGCGGTATAGTGCTAGAAAGTGCTAACAAGGAGCTATCAATGAACATATTCGTAACATCAGAGTGTCCAGTGCAATGTGCTAAAGCGCTAGACGATAAAAGGGTTGTAAAGATGGTGCTAGAAACGGCACAGTTATTAGCAACTGCAATACATAGTTATGGCGGTAGTGCTACATACAAGCCTACACACGTTAACCATCCTAGTGCTGTGTGGTGCAGACAGACTAAAGCAAATTATAGATGGACGTTGCGGCACTTTGCAGCGCTGTGCAGGGAATATAGCATGCGGTTTAATAGGGTGCATAAAAGTAGTACTCTTAGTGCTGAGTTTGTGGCTGGCGCAAACCTAATGCCGGCTGGTGAGCTGCTACCATTTGCTAACTGTGCTGCTAATAAGAGCATCGGGGTAAGCTATAAGGACGAAAGCTGCGTATTTACAGCGTATCAATTATACTTAAATGACCGGTGGTGTACAGATAAGCGTACACCTACTTGGTACGGTAAAGCGGCTTAGGAGGCTAACATGCAATATACAATTAAACAAATTTTATTTATAGCTAGTTTCGGACTACTAGCCTTATTAATGCAAAGTTGCTCTGCAAACCTAAAAGTCCCTAAGCGCATCGAAACAGACAATGAAGTAGATGCTACTGTAAGTGGTGGCGCTACAGTAACTCACGAGTTCAAGTTTGACCTGTCAACGTTTAGAGAGGTTTGTGAGGCTGAGTATGCTGATGAAGAAAATGAGCAGCTTAAAGAGCAGCTTATAGCGGATTGTCAGGCTGAACGGCTTGAAGAGTTTTTGGACTTGTTAGCTTCTTTGGCTGATGAGGCTAACGAGGCTGAAGAGTCCGAAAGTGCGGAGGAGTAGAACATGCAAAAGATACTAAAAGTATTTCCAAATAAAGCAGAGTTGGAATATAGGTTTAAAAAAGATTGTGCGTTTTATAGTTTAAGCACTGATGTAAAGCTTTATAAGACTGATAAAAGAATTGTTATAGCTGATGAGTTAGAATTTGTTTATGTAGATGTCAATAATATAGCTAAGGCAAGAGGTTGCAAGATTGAGGCTATTTGGTATGATGAGTATAGTGGTTTAGTGCCGGAAAATGCAGAGGAGGCTGAAAATGAAACGTAGCGAGATGGTGCTTATAATGGCTGACATACTGGGAAACACTAATTGTGCTTATAGGGATCAAAAGCTGAGGGCTTGTGAGCGGCTATTAAGTGCTATGGAGGAGTATGGTATGTTGCCTCCAGGATATAGGCAGACACATACTTTTAATAGGTATATTATAACTGAATTTAAAATAGGATATTGGGAGCCGGAAGCTGATAAGCCGCTTAATGGCGGATTAGTGGCGGATATTAAGGCTGATGAGGCTGATAAGGCTAAGGAGTAGAGCATGGGTAGTAAACGCAGAGTAAGACTAGAACTAACCCCGGAGCTAATTTCGGAACTTAAGCGCACCATAACCGGATTAGGCTATAGAGGGTTTAGCTCTAAGAAGAAGCGGATTAGAGAAAAGGTTGCTAAGCGGGCTATTGGGGATTTTGCAGTGCTAGCAATTGAAGCTAGGTTGCGCTATGAGCGGGAGAGTGCTAATGAGTGATGATAAGCCAAAGTTGCCTCCATTGCCTATAGACGTGCTTGACCTAGCATGCCCTATGTGCGGTACAGTGACGGAGTTTGATTTAGCGCACTTAATGGCTACAGAGTTGCTGTACTGTCATGAGTGCTGTAAGGCTTATAGCACTGAGACGTGGCATGATTTAGAGCATGGTAGTGCTAAGCGGGAGGTGTAGCATGCGGTGGTGCAAGTGGGTGCTGTTAGGTGCTTTGGTTCCCGAGTTAGGTTTAACCGTTATTGGGGGCTTTATAGTTCCTGTTTGGGGCGTATTAGCATGGATAATAATAGTGCTAAAAATAATTTTAATTTGTGCATTTTAGTGCTTGACATCGATTGCTGTTTAGTGCATAATAGAGCTAACAAGGAGAATAGCATGGCTATAAATTATAGAGAAATTTTAGAAGACGCTTATAGTGAAGCTGATGAGCTAATTTTGGACCAATTAGTTGCTGATGGGATAATCAGTGCTAGTGATATTAATAGAGCTGCTAGGACTATTGTTCAAGAAGAAGAGCTTTTAAGTGCTGAATCTGCTCCGTCTTACAATGAGATGGTTGCTGAGCGTAATAGAGATTTATTTTAATAAGGAGGTATGGTGTGAATAGGATAAAAATTACAGATAAAAATACTGGTAATAATTATGAGTTGCATCCTAAGTTTATTCAGTCTTGTGTTGTTAATAAGAATGAGGAAGTGTGTTTAAAAATTGGGCTTGATGATTATGTAATTACGGATACAATTTTTGAGTTAGTAGGTAAAATAGAAGAGTTAAAAAATAATACTAAGGTATCTTTTAGAAAAAGATATAAATCATAGGAGTGAATAGTGAAATATTTTTCAGAAGTAAAAGAGATTTGTCCTAAAACTGGTAAAGTTATTAATATTATTCCTGTAGAAAAGTTAGAATATTATAAATTACGATGGGATGATTTTAAAATAGAAAGATCTTCTTATAATAGAAGTAATTATATAAAAGGTGGTTATAATAATTATCAATTAGGTGAAGATTATACTGAATATGTTATTGAAAGTGTAAAGAATAATAATGCTTAGCATGCAATTAACATGCCACATTGACCATTAACATGATATATGGATTTTTACTAGGAATATTAACATCAGCTATAGTTTTATACTTATATATAGGCTATAAAGAGATAAAGCACGTAATAGCTGCTGTAAAGTGCTATACAGGTGCTAAAGAGCGTAGGAGGCTTAGATTGGATTTAGCAGACGTAAGAGCAAACTACTACGCCATGAAAGAAGCTTTTAAACGGCTAAGAAGGTTACAAAGCTCAAGCTGCGTATGTTTTAGCACTAAAGAGTGCTTGGTAGCTTATGAAGAGGGAAAGCTTATATATCAGAATAATGAGCTTATAGAGGCTAAACAGCAACAACGGCTAAAAAGACACAAGCGCTTTTAGCACTACTCAGCCCCATAGGCTGCGTAACTTAAGAGACTAAGGAGACTATTATGTCACAGATTATTTTTCTCACTATACTGCTAATTTGCAAAGCAGGACTATACTTTTTCCTGTATCTAGTTAATCCGTACCTAATGTACGCCTTAGCTTGCATCCACATAGCCGGCTTTGCAGAGTACGTGCATAAAAGGTTGCAGCGCCACGCAGCTTTTGAGCAAGCTTTTAACGCTTTGAAGGCTAAGCAAGCTGATGCGCAAACTCAAAAGCTAAACGAGCTCTATGGGAGAGCTGAGGAGACTAGCTCTGAAGAGGCTGAGGAGACTAAAGCTGGGGAGATTGGGGAAGGCAAAGAGTAGAAAATTATATTGGTTATATCATATGGTCATATTAATGTGACCGTTGTGACCACTAAAAAGCCCGCAAAAAAGCACTTAAGTGCTCAAAATAAAAGCTTTTTAGGCTGTCTGGTACTGGTCATAAATGAAAAGTACTAGCAAGAAGGTAATTAGTAAGGTATAATTGGGAGCAATAGGTAGCGCTGAGCCTCCTGGAGAAGTAGAGTTTTTAGCGTGACCATGTGACCAAAAGAGGTAAGTTTATGATTATAAAAAGTTTTTCGGAATTTGAGCATGTGACCAAAGATGTGACCGGTACTCAAAATAGTAAATGGTATCAGGACCAAAGAGATCAAGTGCTTAAAATTATGTTTAACGAAAATGAAGGCGTGTGCTACGGTACTGCCTATGCTACTGCTGTAAATAAAATTCCTTTAGGCGATAATAATCAATACCAATATTTATCTATAAATCCTTTAGACCGAAATAAGGATCATTTATGGTTTCAGAATGAAGGTAAGTATAATGAGTTTGTACCTCGTAGATGTGATTTTAATGTTACATGTTTTAGAAATTTTATGTTTGAAATGGACGACACTCCTTTGGAGCAGCAAAGAAAAATATTAGAAGAATGTAGTATACCATGGTCTATTATTACTTTTAGTGGAAATAAAAGTTATCATGCGGTTTTGAGTGTGGAAGGTGGTATCCCAAATGCAGAAATTTCTACTATTCCCGGATTAGAGTCTTACAAATTATCATGGCGTAAGTTAGCTGCTCATATTAATAAAACTGGTGAAAAATTATTTGGCAAAAAAGATAATGGATATGTTGATCAAAGTTCTAAAAACCCATCTAGATTTACAAGATTTCCATTAAGTTATAGAGTAGAAAAAAATAATTTTCAACATATATGCTACTTTAATTCCCGAATTAGCCAAGATAGGTTTGTAAGTTTAATGGAGCTCTGTCCTGAGGTTAAAAATTTTTCTAATGGTCTTAAAATAGCTCCTGAAGAAACTATAACAGAGGAAAAGTTATTTTTTGAATATGCGTCTAGCGGGCTGCAGACTAAATTAAAGTATGTAACATGGGGTGGTAGTGCTGGCATGTATTATGAAATATTTAAATTGACTTTATGGGCTATAGATGATACAAATGTTGATAGGGATACTTTTTTAGAAATACTGTGGAAGTATACCTTCCCTCAATTAATTGAACATTACGCTTACCCAAAAGAGAAGTGCGAGATTGGAGTTAGACACGCTTATAGTAAAAAATTTCCTGGAGTTTATAATGGCTGAAAAAAATAAAAATAGTAAAATTTGCTCTATGTATGAGTTTGAAAATGAAATTAGAAAATTAGTTAGTTTTGGTAAAAGAAAAAGAGATATATTAGATCATATGAAAAGAGCTACTGATGATAATTTTATGAAGAACGATATGGCTTTAAAATCGTGTGTAGAATCTGTTTTAAATGATATAGTTGGCTATCCTTGGATATCTAAAGTTATGAGATCTAAAATTGTTTACGACATTGAAGATGAAACATATTACTTATTTGATCCTGAGTATAATGAAAAACAAAAAACTAAATGGGCTGCTATTACTAAGCATTTTAATATTAAAATGAATTTAAGTGATAAAGTTTATATGTGTAAGTTTGAATATGATCCTTTAAATTCTGAGGTAATTAAAGATTCTGGAACTGGTTATTATATATATAATACATACACTCCTCCTTTTTGGTACAAAGATTATTATTTTAATAAAATTCCTATTGAGCCTGTATATGAAATACCTGAAATATATGATATATACTTAAATCATTTATTAAATAACCATAAAGAGTCTTACGATTATGTACTTGACTGGCTAAGCCATGCTATTAAAGATCGTAATAGGTGCGCTTTAGTTACTATAGGAGCATCAGGAATAGGTAAAGGTATACTTGGCGAAATAATGCGTGGAATATTTGATGATAAGAATTTTGAAAAAACCGAAGACGATGTATTTAAATTTAGATTTAATTCTCAAATAAAAAATAAAAGATTGATATATATTGATGAATTTTCTATAAAAACTGTAGAGATGGAAAATAAATTAAAATCTATGGCTAATGATACTATTAAAGTAGAAGGTAAAGGAGAAGATGCAGAAGAAGTAAAAAATTATGCAAATATGTATATGAGTTCTAATAATTTTGACTCTTTAAAACTATCTCCAGATGATAGAAGATTTTCAATTGTAGAGTTGACTAAAGTTCCATTAAAAGATTTATGGACAAAACCTCAAATATCTAAATTGCTAGAACCAGAAAACATATCTCAGTTTGCTAGGTTTTTATATTTTAGAGATTATGATTTTAATAAAATGATAGTGCCTTATAAAGCTAAGTACGCTGAAAAAATTAAATCAGCTTCATTATTTGAATGGCAAGAGTGGTTTTTAGATGATTATTGTATTGACCATGCCGGTAAGTCAGTAACTTTAGAAGCTGTTAGAGATGCTATTGGAGAAAAAATGGGCTATAATAAAAGTCCTGGATATGCTAAATTTCAAAAATTAGAGGAGGCTTTTCCAAATAAATTACATGTTCTTAGAAAAAGAGAAGGACATAAAAGAGTATGGTATATTGAAATTAAAAGCTTAAAAGAACAAGGGGTAGAGTAATGAGCAAAATCTTAAAAAATAATTGTTTTACTAAATATTTAAAAAATCCTATATTAGATGATTCTCTTTTTTCTTCTTTTTGCACATTATCTAATAAAATGGCTAATAGAAAACCTTATGACAGTTTTACAGAAAAAGAAATAAGTATATTAAAAGAAGCTTCTTCTGTTTCAGGGGGTAATAAATCTCTTATGTTATTTTTTACATTATGCGCTAACTATAAAGAATCAAAAGCACAAGATTATATTTTATCAAAAAATTTAAAAAATATATTTGTAAAAGAAAATATTAAATTTAAAAATAAAATGCTTTTTGGAGACTTTATAGGGTATATAAAAACTCCTGGAGTTCAAGATCAAGATGGATTTTACACTGAAGATCATTTTGTAAATGTAAGATATGTTGAAGACGAAGGGTGGGTTTTTGGAGTTGTTAGTTTAATAAGACATCCAGGACCTATTCCTGGTATATTGATAAATGATATACATTTAAGTAAGTTTGAAAATTTTGAAGATTCTATAGATTTTAATGGAGGACATGATTCTGATTTATTAAAGATATTAGCAAATTCTGTTATGTATATAAAAAGTACTGATGATTATAAAATAAATTTTAACCAAACTTTTATTAAAATGAAAAAAGATAGATTAAATATAAAAAATTCTGGTTCAAGAATGTACTATCTAAAACCAAATGTAAGACTACTTCCGGTATATAGTCAAACAAACTGTGAAGTATCTGGTCATTTTAGATGGCAGCCATATGGACCTGGAAAAACTAAAACTAAGTTAATATTTATAAATCCTTATGTTAAAAATTATAAAAATGTAAAAGGAGTAATTAATGAATGAATGCGATAACTGCGGAAAAAGAACTAAAGAAGAATTATACACTAGAGAAGGTTTTAGCACTACTTATTATGTAGAATGGGTTTGTGCCAAGTGTTTTAAAAAATTAGAAGGCTGTAGCTTTGAAGATTATGGCAAAAGAGAGGATGATAGTGAAGAAATTTCAGCTTAAGCCGGGGATTAATAAATGTACCAACGAGGAGTATCATGGAGATAATAGTTACTTTTCATCAACATCGGTAAAGCTACTACTTGAAGATCCTAAAAAGTTCTACGAGCAGGCTATAGAAGGCAAACGAGAGTTTAAGCACATACCAGCATTTGATGAGGGCTCGTATGCCCATGCTCTAATACTTGAGCCTGAAGTAATTGATGCTGAATTTGCTTTTTATCCGGGATTACGTAGAGCGGGTAATAAATTTAAAGAGTTTGAAGCGGCTAATAAAGGCAAAATAATACTTTCTAACGGGCAAAAAATGAGAGTAGAGTCTTGGGTGGAAGCTTATAAGCGCTTGCCTGCGGCTAAAGAGCTAGTTAGTGGAGGCTTGCCTGAGCATACGGTTGTAGGTTCGATAAATAACATGCCGCTAAAGGCTAGAGCCGATTATTTAAATATTGATAGAGGTTATATTGCCGATGTTAAGACTACTAGCTATGATACAGACGTTGATAGTTTTCGCATGACTATAGGGCAATTTAAGTACCAGCTATCTGCTGCGCTTTATTGCGCTATGTTTGAGCAGTATTATGAAAAGCCTTTTGATTTTTACTTTATTGTACTTGGCAAACGAAGCTTAGACTGTCAGGTCTATAAAATGAGTAATAAAACTATGATGGATGGAAAGTCTAAGTTGTATAAAGCTATTAAAACTTACAATAAGTGCAAAGAGAGCGGTTTATGGGTTAAAGAAGGTAGTAGTGTGGAAGGCTTAGATTCCGAGATTAGCGATTATGAGATATTGGAGGTATAATGAATATAGAAAAAGCTTTTGAAAAGATTAGCGATTATAGAAAATTAGTAGAACATTATAACTTACTGCTTAATATTACTAAAAGCACAGAGGTTTATAATTACGTTAACATGCTTAAAAAAGAAGCTAGGCAAAAGATTAGTTTCTTAGAAGAGCTTTATGTTAATCAGGAGCTTGAAGATCAGAATGCGGTTATGAAGCAATATTATATTGAAGGGTATAAAGATGGACGATAAAGATTTAGAACAATTTATATCTAATTTAGAGAATGTTAAAAACTGGTTAGATAATGATCCAGAGTTTAGCGTGTGGTTAGACAAAGTAAATAATATTAATGTAGATGATTTATATGAAGATTACCGAGGCACTAACGCCTCATAAGCCGGCTATAAGCCAAAGGAGCTAAGAATGAGTACAATTGCAGAATTAAAAAAAGGTTTGACAAAAGTTAATGCTTTAGATTTGTTAAATCCAGAAGGAAAAGAAGACGGAGGAGGATCTATTACTTTTCTAAGAGCATCACAATTGGAGGCTAATAAAAGCGAGCCAATTTTAGAAGGTGTTTTTCAAGGTACTGTGCCTAATCAGTATAACCCTGATAAGCCAGATTTTAAATTTATTACGGATAATGGTACGGTTATTGTCAACTCTACTGGTCATTTAAATTACTTAATGAGTCCATTTGATGTAGGTACTTTATGTGAAATTTACTACTTAGGTAAAGAAGATTATAAAGGTAGAGCTGTTCATAAGTTTAAAGTAGAAGGTTACAAAGAGTAGTATTAGCATTTATTAATTATTAACTATAAAGGTTATCTATGGAAGTTTATAAAGTTGTATACAGCCCTAGTGAGTTGCAAGAAATGATTGAACATGCGCAAAACTCAGAATTATTGGCGTACGATACTGAAACTACAGGGCTAAATGTACGTAAAGATAAAGTTATTGGTTTTTCTATATCCGGCAAAGTAGGTTATGGATATTACTTGCCGCTTTTTAAGTGGAATGGTAGTGAGCTTGAGCCTATTTGGAGCATGGATGTTGCCGAAAAGGTGCTAAACATTATTAAGTCGAAAAAACTTATCATGCACAATGCTTCTTATGATGTTAGAATTACTAAAAATAGTTTAAATATAGACTTGCTAGATAGCCTTTATTGTGATACAATTTTGCTTAAACATGCTTGTGATGAGGAACGTCCGTTTGGTTTGAAAGACATAGCAAAAAAGATACAGCATGAGCTGGGCTTAGATGTTAGCGCTGAAGCTAATAAAGAGCAGTTAGATATGATTGAATCTATTAAGGCTAATGGAGGCGCTGTAACTAAAGAATGTTACGAGCTTTTTAAGGCTGATGTAGATAAAATTGGTATATATGCTTGTAAGGATACGGATTTGACGCTTAGAGTTTTTAATTACTATTCAGAGCTATTGACTAAAGAGGGTTTAGATCGCTTTTTTTATAAAGATGAGACTATGCCTTTGATGAAAGAGGTCACTATACCTATGGAATCTAGAGGTGTACCGGTAGATGTAGAGCTTTTAAAGGCTGCACAAGCCGAAATTAGTGTAGATATTGCTGAAGTAGAGCGACAGATTCATGAACTTATTGAGCCTCACTTAGGTTTATTTTATGATTGGTACGTTGGTAAAGAGTTAAAACAAAGTACTACGGGAGAATTTCCTCAACTACTTTGTGAATATGCTGATTTAGATCTGCCTAAAACTAAAGCAGGTCGGTATAGCATTGCTAAGAAGGGTGTTGAAAGCTTGCCAGATAGCGAGTATAAAGAGTTTTTACTTGGAAATGCGTGGCTGTCTAAAGAAGTTGTAGCGGATATTAAGAGCATGTGGCTTAAGCGTTTGCCTGAGCATCCATTTAATATTAGCTCAAAGCATCACTTAGCTAAGCTATTTTTTGATACACTTAAAGAGCCTCCGGTAACTAAAACAGATAAAGGTAATCCTCAGATGAATGATCTTTTTTTAGATAGTGTTAAAGATAAGTATGAGTTTGTGCCGTTAATACGGGTTTATAATAAGCTTAATAAACTAAAATCGGCTTACATAGATCGTTTTTTAGAACGTCAAGAAGATGGTATATTTTATCCAAGCTATAATCAACATAGAACTATTAGTGGTCGATACGGCTCTGACTTACAGCAGCTTAATAGACCTTATGAGAGTGCAGAAGGCGTACATCCTGCGGTCTATAAATATACTAACATGGTACGTAAATTTTTTATATCAGGAGATGATCATGCGTTTATCGATGCTGATTACGTTAGTCTTGAGCCTTTCGTGTTTTCTCATGTTTCTAACGATAATGGACTTAAGGCTATTTTCCTTAATGGTCATGATTTCTATTCTACCGTTGCTATCGCTACTGAAGGTTTGGAAGGACTAAGTGCGGATAAGAAAGCTGATAATTATTTAGGAAAAGTTAATAAAAATTTAAGGCAGAAAGCTAAAGCTTATAGTCTCGGCATTCCATATGGGATGGAAGAGTATGCTTTAGGGAAAACTTTAAATATTCCTCAGTCTGAAGCAAAAAGGCTTATTAATCAGTATTTAAATGCTTATCCTGAGCTTAAAAAGTGGATGGAACGTAGTAATGAGATGTGTGTTACACAGGGCTATGTTAAGTCTGAAGCTGGTAGAATACGTCACTTTCCTAAAGCTCCTAAGATATGGTACAGCCATGGTAAAGATATATTAGATTCTTTGAAGCTATGGTCTAAGTACCATGAGCGACCAAAGTTATATCAACAAATGAAATTTTTACGTAAAGAAGTTAAAAACTCTCTTAATAATGCTAAAAACTTTCAAATTCAAAGTTTAGCAGCTTCTATTACTAATAGAGCTTGTATAGCGATTAATAGGGAGTTAAAGCGCTTAAAGATTGACGGCTATGTATGTGCCCAAGTTCATGATCAAATTATTACTAGAGTTCCTGAGGAGCATGCGGAAAGATGTCGTAAGATTGTCCAATATTTAATGGAAAATACTTATAAAATTAGTTTGCCTTTATCGGCACCAGCAGAAATTGGAAAGGACTTTTATGAAGCGCATTAAGATGACTGAAGCCGAATGGGCACAAGAATGGCTAGAAGCGCTGCAAATGGAAGAAGAGCTTAACATGGCTTCTTATAATGTTGGCGATAGGGTTGAAATTAAGAAAGAGCGTAGTAAGTATAATGGAAAATATGGGGATGTTATAGAGGTAATTCACGATAAGTGGTATGGTCATCTGCATAAGTACGTTGTGCGTTTTGATGATATGGAGCCTATGATGTTTGAAGAGGATGAGTTGTATAAATCATGGCATAGAGGATCTAAGTGTGAATGTGGTGGCGAATATGATTCTATAGAAAATCACTATGATTGGTGTCCAAAGTATTATACTTGGAAGCATAAGTTTAAGAAATAAGGAGCTAATAAAGGCTTTTTAATATTGGAGTATTATATGAGTAAAATTAAAATTAGAGAGTCCGTTGCTAGAGGTTCGTTTTCCTGTAAAGGTGAAGCTTCGACAGGAAGTATTGATATTGAAGGAAGATCTTTTGGAGGTAATGAAAATGCCACATTGATTACTCTTAGTGACGGGCAGTTTAAGTTTACACAATTTATTAGGCTATCTGATGATACAGTTCAGTTAATGATTAGAGGAGATTGGGAAATAAGAGAATTTATTTTAGCTTTAAAAGAATTTGAACAAAGATTTTTAACTGCTAATGAGGAGTACACTAATGATAAACTTTATAGTGAAAATAATTATTAGATATTTAAAAGGAGCTTGGCAATCATTTAAAATTGGCAAGCAAGAACAAATAGTTAACAAAGCCAAAAAGGAGGCAAAACGTGAAGTTAAAGAAGCTAATGACAGTTATACTGAGCTTATGGATCTGTACACCGATTATAGCCAAGGAAGTCAAGGAAAATCCGCTGAAGAAAGCCAAGTTGAAGAAAACCAAGGTCCAGAAGGAGATAAAGAAAAATCCTAAAGAGGATCTGGAGCTGAATAAGGCTGTGGATAAAAATCCTAAAGAGGACATTGACTGGAACAAAATTAGGGTAGAAAGTAATATAGTTACGTGCCCTGGAGTGCTTGAAAAGTGCATTGATACTGCTAAAGAACAAAATGAGGCTATTAAGAAGCAGGGTAAGGTTATTAAGGAGCAAGATAAGCTTGTTAAAGATCTTAAAAAGCAGAATAAGAGTCAAAAAAGTACTATTAATCAATTAACTATTGGAAGTGTTTTGAGCGTACTTCTGCTACTACTATAGGCTAGTAATGATAAAGGTAAGTGATTATATATATAAAAAGTGTGTAAACTTTGCCCATGATCGTATTGGATTAAGCGCTGATGAGTATAAATATCGTGGAGAGTCTAGCGTGCCTAAAATGGTTGAAGATGTTATTATCGGTACTGTAGGAGAATGGGGCGCTTATAGGTTCCTGCGTGATCAAGGTATTAAAGTTTCTAAGCCTGATATGAAGATATACGAGGTTAAGCGTAAAAGCTTTGAGGCTGATCTTATGGCTGAAGATGCTATATATCATGTAAAGAGCCAATCTGTAATATCAAGTAAGCGATATGGACATAGTTGGCTGCTGCAGAGGTACGATAAAGTAGTTAATAATCCTAAGGATAATGAGTATTTTATATTTACTGAAGTAGATGGTAAAAATGTGCGCATATTGGGTATTATTAAATGCTGTTTATTAAAAGAGCGTGGGTTATATGGAGAGTGTAAGGTGCCTTGGTATAGAAAAACTAAAGTAGCCATATATTTAGATGATATTAACATGCCAGAATTATTTGATTATAAGGAGTAGTGGATGAAAAAATTTAAAGAAGGTAGGGATGTGTTAAGGGTACAAGGGTATGATGGAAATTGGAATTATGATAGTTATATGCATGGTATGTATAATGGCATGGAGTTGATGCTATCTTTAATAGAAGGAAGAGAGCCTGAGTTTAAAGAGGCTCCTTTACAATATAAATGTATTAAAAAGGAAATATTTAATGAGCAAAAAATTAAAAGTAAAGACATTTAGACAATCCGGTTTGCCGGTAGATTTAGACCAGTTTGATGCTTTTGATAAAGAGTGGAAAGATGGATATGATGCTATTATGGAAAAATTTGGTCGTGATATGCAGAAAATTCATGAGCATACAGAAATGCTTCAAGAGCAGTTAAATGCTAAATATGATACTGTAACTGAGTGGGATTTTATGGCAGATTCACATGATTTATTAAGAGCTGTAGAGAAGTATGGACCTATAATAACTGCGACGCATAAAGAAACAGGAGAATTGCTGTACATTATAGCGGATCAAGGTCTTTAAGGTCTTTAATTCCTATTGTAATTATTAAACGTGCTTGACCGTCTTTTGACGGTCTTTTTTTTGATATTAAGTCGCAAAATATTTTATCATTAACATTTAAGTTTTGACAGCCTGCTGGTGGTTCTATGTTGTAGTACTTGGGATCTGTTAAAAGGTCTAATAAGGGTTTTTCAAAGTTAGTTACATCATGCGTTCTAGAGCTAATATTGCCTTTTTTAGTGAAGAAACTGGGCATAGCAGCCCATATCTCTACCGTATAATAATGAGACTTTGGATCAAAAGTATTCCTTAGCCTTTTTAATTTCTCTTGATCCTGGTCTCGATTTAGTAGATTATGGACGTTATACGACCACTCTATAGCTTCCCTAGTTTTAAACGAACGCTGTTTGTGATACATTTTATTGATTGAAAATGTGCCAATGGGAAGCTCAAAAGTTTCTTTTATTTCTTTAATAAAGCCTCTTTAACTTTAGCGACGAGTTCGTCGTCTACAGTGTTATCGCTAAGCTTTACCAACTTTTCTAGTAAAAAAATAATAATCTCTTTTACAAAAGCTTCTGTCATTAAAGCTGATAGTATTGCCATTCCAATTTGTTTTAATACTGCCATGTTATTCTCCTTTTAATTCCCAAGTATTGTCTGGGTTTTGCTTAAAGTGTGTTTTTATTATATGTTCTATTTCATGCGGTTTTATAGTATCTGGATTATAGTCTAATTTTGAGCACATCTTTTTTAATACTTTTAAATATATAAGTTCCGAGCAATTGCGACCTTCTTTCCAAGGATTTTTAGATATAAGTCCTAAGTCTATTAAAAAAATACCTAAGTTTTGTAACATGCCATACTTTTTACCGCATTCTTGCCAACATGATTTACGTATTTCTAGTTCCAATTTTTTGTCTACTAAGAGTGTATATTCCGCTACTATTTCGTGCTTAGTGTTGAAAATAGATTCATGTTCGTAGTTAACATTGCCTTCACTGGCTTGGTAGTAGCCGGCTCCCCAATCATGCCTAATAACTTCACGAGCAACATGGCTGTAAGGCTTTTTAGTCCACCACATTATAAGACGTGAAAATATAGGCATTTTAACTATAGACTTTGTAAATACAATCTTAAGTTCTGTTTTCATGCTATTCTCTGAAGTATTCCAATGTTAACATAAAATCATGCTTTTCCCCCACTGGATGCCTCATTATTACTTGAAATTGATTTGTATTAAATGGGACTCCTGTGGAAGTTTTACTCATATATTTAGCTGCTCTTCCATCTGTTTCAATTTTTTGATCTACTCCTACATATTTAAAATTTATACCTCCTGCAAATTCTTTCGCATGATATACTCCGCTAGATGCTGGGTATTCCCAAGCACTGTTAGTTGTACTATCTATTACGCCTCCTACAACCCACATTCTAACATCGGTGGTTATAGCTGTATGAATATCCACTGTTCCAGAAATTACTTCATAGTCATAATCTGGTTTTATAGTTAATCTCGTTTCTACACAGTATGTGTCTATATCTGATTGAGTAGTTACCTCAGTTCCGTCTGATTTATAAAATTTTAATATATAATCTGCCCTGTCTACATTTTTCCAGTTTTTTGAATGTACGCTATTTAGCTTTGAAGTAGTAAATTCAAATGGATGTCCTAAATAGGTCCAGCCTTTTTTACCATAGGCGGTTCTATTTATTTGCCTACCTTCTTCATCTATTTCTAACAAGTCTATATTTTTTAATCTATTAATTTGATCTGCGGTAGTAGTATAGTAAGATACTCCGTTACCTATTTGTAATTTTCCAGAACTAATTTTATCTAATATGTCTGAATTATTACCTGCTGCTATGCGCTTTTCATCTGGTATCTGATACTCTTCATTAGGAACTATTTCTTTTCCTACAATACTATGGTTAACTGTGTCAATATTTTTTATGTAACATGGTATAAAACTCATATTTAATCCTTATGGTAATGCTTTAAATTGCAATAATACTGATGCATCAGATGCGTTATTTCCATTATCTATATACTTAACATATATTTCATCACCTTGTTGAAAGTCTTGATCAATGATATCATCTACAAAAAATTGAGTATTTGTTTTTGAGACACTGTAAAATGCTGTACCAGTTGTAGAGTTTATTCTAAACTCTAAAGTATAATCTGCATTACTTTTAGAGTTACTAAATGCAAATTCTCCTAAATTTGATTTTGTAGGTACAATAACTGGGGTAGAGTCTCCAGGTATTAACGAACTGTAACCTAGAAAAGTATTGTCAGATACTGTACCATTGTGCTGCAGTATTAAAGTATATCTAGGTGTATTGAGTGCAGTATCTGCTGTAGTAGAAGCCTCTTTAATTGCCAATTCTGTATTAGTTTCTGTCAGTACTGAACCAGTTGGATCAAATTTTTGACTGTAAGCATTGTCTGGATGTTTTATGTATGCTATTCCTCTAGCAACACTCAAGTCTTCAGTTCCATCGTTAACAACTACGTCTCCGCTTGTTATTAATGGACTTAATTCCGTTACTGAATCAGAACTAGCTAATAACATATAATCAGTAACTTCTACAGTTATTTGTCCAGAAGCTGGTATTGGCAATCCTAAAGAAGTTATATTTATTATTGATCCTGTAGTGTTTTTTAATATTTTCATTAACTGGCATCTCCTTTTACGTAGACTGTTACTACTGGGTTTTTAGCTGAGCCAGATTTAACTTTAGCTGCCAGTTCTTTTCCTGTAGTTATAGAGACGCTGTAAGTTTGTTTTTTAAATCTTTGAGCCGTTAGACTAATAGTAGCTAATTCTGTATATGTAGTACCGTCATGCTCTTCAATTGCAATTTCGAATGTATTTGAATTTTGATTTGATACAGAAATTTGTGTAATAAGAGCATCGGTAAGATCTACTGGACGCCCTGTAATGTTTGAGGGTACTGTTTCATTGTTAAGATATGCTCCAGAGCTTACATTTCCTGAGCGTCCAAAATTAAAACCTGGACTAGCTCCTGTACCACCTCCAGCGGCTAGTTCATCTAATTGGGCTTGTATATCGGTGCCAGTAAGACCGCTAGTTACGTTATCGGCTGGAATGTTTTCAGCATCTAGAACGTATTCTTCGTGGAAGTCTAGCTCGACTCCGTTTTTTTCACCTATAATGACTTTTACGTTATCAGCCACGTTAGCTCCTGTTTAGTTTTTAACTATTATTATAAAGACAAGGGCTGTAGAGCCCCTGCCTATAAAAAGCCTAAAGATTAGGCGTTTTTCTTAACAAATTTTAACTTAACAAGTAAGTCAGTAGCATTTTTAGCAATACCAGCTTGCCAAACATACTGTCCAGATCCGGAAGGGATTGTACTAGTTAAAGCACTTCCGTCCCAGTAGTACTTATCTCCTACAGTAGCAGAAGTAAGAACACCGGTAACTACAGCATCGTTAGCAGCAAATTTAACAGGGTTTCCAGATAGTACAGTTTCTAAAGCAATACCAACACCATAGTTGTTTGCATTGATAGGCATTGGGCTTACTGTATCGTTAGCACTGAAATAAACTAAGTCACCAGCGTCAACATTTGCGCCAGTGTTAGAAATTTCTTGATCGTACTCGTTAGAAGCTAGTAAATATAGCTCGTCTAAAGCACCTTCTACGTTTGTTGAAGTAAAGTAACTATTAGCATCTTCAATGCCGATTAGAGAAGCACCTTCTCCGTTAGTGTTTGAAGCGTAGTCACCGTGCTTAAGGTCTAACTTTTCTAAAGCTGCATAAATAGCATCGTTGTCTGCAAGTACGTTAGATTCAGTAAAGTCGTAAGTACTAGAAGTGTCACCACCGATTTGAGCTTCTAATTCGTTTAGAGCTGCTTCCATGCTATTTCCTGCGTAGTATGCACTAGCATCTTCGATACCAATAACTGCAGCACCTTCGCCAGTAGACGTAGAAGCTAGTAAGCTCATAGGGATAGCATCGTCAGAAGCACTATCAATTGTCAAAGTTGTAGGATCTCCTACGTTTGTTAATTGATTAGATCCCATTGATTGATCGCCAGTGAAAGCTCGTGTTCCAGCAACTAAGATGTACTGAGTGTGGTCGTCATCGCCTAGCCCAGTTAAAGAACCGTGATCGATGTCACCAAAGTCTAACATTGATGGATCAATTTTACCAGCAGCATCTAGTACAATTGGTTTTCCAGCATCGGCAACGCCTGCTGAAGAGTTAATAAAATCAGATTGCTCGTAAGCACCTGCACTTTCTTCGTAGTCTCCGTTTGAATCTACAAAAATAAATGATTTAGCCATTTAGTCCTCCTTAAGGATTCCGGTGTCTGGATCATAGCCAAAAGCACCTTCAATCCCATGTTTGTTTTTAAGTTCTTCTATAAATTTACGATGTTTCTCTTTAAGTTGCTCAAGTTTCTGCTTGTTTGTTTTGACTTTTTCATTCAATCGTTGAATTTCATAATCCATGATAGTTACTTTTTGCTTCAGAATGTTTTTCTGTCCTTCTATCAGGGCAATATCCTTTTGCGTTAACTGCATTAGTAGTGTTTGCTCTGCTTGCTCGCTGTGGTTAGCGTTTAGTTTTAGTATTTCTACTTCGTCTAAGCACTTTTCAGCCGGCTCTTTAGACTCTGTAGATTCTTCAACTTTAGCGGGAGCTTTTAGTTTTTCAGTTTTAGCCTTTTTCACTACTTTTTTTGCTACTTTTTTCTTTGTTTGTTTTTTAGTCATATTTAGTCCTTTACTTTAGTCTTTTATAGTATTTATTATTATTATGCTCGTTTAACAACCCTTTCTACCTGTATTATTATACTTGATGTTGATCTTGGAGTGCCTATGCGTATTACATAGGAGCCTGATGCTGTAGGCGGGTTAGCTGTTATAGCTCCTGCTGTAGCATCGCTAAGGTAGTATTTTTTAGTAACGTCTAAGCCTCCAAATACTGATGCCGTATATCCGGTTACTTGGACGTTGCAGTCAGTAGAGGTATTTTTTGTAACACATATCCCTATTATATTTGAATTTGTTAGAGTATCGGCTTGAGCTTTGACTACTGTTCCAGCACTTAGTCTTACTATATCGCCTACGCTAACAGTAGCATCGCAGGTCATGTTTTCTATTATGTTGTCGCCTGTAGCTAAGTTAGTATAATCTGCAACGGTGTTTGCATATTCAGAGTTTTGCGGATTTGCACCACCTCTCTTAAATATATCATTTTCGTTGCACTTATTTTTACTCATTCGAGTCCTTTGAGATTAGTTATAGCTTAATTTTTACGAGCTAGAACTAGGCTTTGGTATTATCTTGAAGTTTTTTTCGTTTTTCTTCTTCGACTTTATTTTTTTTCTTTTTGAAGTGGTTACGAATGTCTTCTACTATTGATACAGGTCTTAGGTTTTTACCCTTATTTCGCTCTTTAGCTTCCGCCACGGCTTTATCGAAAGCTGCCTTTTGCTGCGCTTTGCTCATGCTACGCTGCTTTTTAGTAAGATCAGAGCCTCTTCCTAGTGATTCTACTGAGCCTAGTATGGGCATTGCTGCTGTAGCATCCTCGCCTGTAGCTAGAGCTGCTATAGCTCCTACTACTGGTAAGCCTTTTAGGCTGCGTCCAATTTTAGCTAAGCGCTTTAGCTTTGAAGCTTTTTTAGCCTTGGCAATTTTATTTTCCCAGGCGCCAATTTTAGATATTTTTTTAGTTTCTGCTTTTTTGTCAATTACAGGGGCGCTAAAATTGCCTTTAGTTACCTTTTTGTCTGAGATTTTTTCTGTATAGCCTTTACCTTTAGAGGTTTGCGAGGTATTAATGCGCTCTGTAAAGCCTGGAGCCCGGTCAACAACTTTAAATTTTCCCTCTTTAGCGCCTTGAGACATTTTTTGACGAAATTGTTCATATTCTTCCTTAGTTTTGGTTTTTTTAGCCTGAGCTATAATACGGTTAAATTCTTCTTTAGTATATTCTTTCATATTAACAGTCCCATTTTCTTAGTGATTTGTTTATACGACTATTTGGATCGTTTGCTGTTTTAGCACTTGTTAATTTACTTTTCATTCCTTTCATGCGGGCACAGAAAGATTTGCGTCTTTTAGCCTTTGCTTTTGATTTTATTGCTGCTTTAGCACTTACTGGAGCCTTTAAATTTGAGCCAGTAGCTTTATTGTAAGCATCTCGACCTTTTTGATTTAATCCGCCTTTTGGATTTTTATGCTCTATTTTTAGCGCAAATTCTTTTTTCTTTTTGTCCACTATGAGCCTCCATTAAGTATTACTAGCACTGCTGTGGCTATTGAGCCTATTACGGCTAGTACGCCTAGTAGTTTGCCGGCACCTTTCATTTGGTTAACATGGTCTTTTATAGGCAGTAGGGCTTCTTCTACGTTTTCAGTGCGCTTCATGTGAGATTTTAGGTGGGCATTGTGGATACCTTGTAGATTCTCTATGGCACCTATTCTGGTTTCCATAGATTCTAGTTTGTGAATTATTATTTTAGTATCTTTACTGTCCACCGTTAGCTCCTTAGAATGTATCTACTTCTGTGTGCGCTGGAAGCTCTTCAAGCGTAACTTGAGTATCTCCAAGTAATATCTGCCCTTCCGGTCCAAACTCTGTACTATTAAAAGTTAATGTTGTTGCTGTTGCCGTAAAAATATGACTTCGACTAAATTGAGAATATTCAAAACCAGAATCTCCCGGTCCACCTTCTCTACGAGCCCTAGCTATAGTGCTCCCGTTATGTACTGCCTCAAGAAGCATACCGCCCCCATTACTTCCACTAAAGTAGGGGTTCATAGTCACTTTATAAGTATTACCTATAACTAGATTTTGAAATCTTAAATCTACAATGTCGGTAACATTACTAAGTACGTTAGAACTAAGAGTTTTTGTTTGCCACTTAGTAAAATTGGGCTGAATAACATCGGGCAGTTCGGCGATTTTAGTAATGTTTATCCAAGTATTAACAGCATCATCACTAATACTACTATTTCCAGAACCTTTTCTTAGTTGTAGTTCATCACCCTTTTGTAATTGTAAAGTAGCTGAACCAACTTCTCCAGTAGTGCTTTCTACTATTGTAAGTCCTATTTTCTGTGTTCTAGTTCCGTTTATATATATATCAATATTGCCATCATCTGCTGTGCCTAATCTTACTGCAGAAGATATAGAATAGATACCTCCTTCTGGGGCTGTAAATGTTCCGCTGGACCATGCTGCGTGAGTATCTATTATATTTGTGAAATCAATTGGAGTAACGTCTGAAGTAACTGATCCAGTAGTTGATCCTCTACCTAGTACGTATACTGTGCGACCGCTTGAGTCGGATGCTTTTAAGTCTGGTTGTGCTAAAATTGATATTACTCTTCGAACACCTCCAACGGCTCCGGAAGCTCCATCATTATGAGGTCTAAGAACATCTCCAGCTTTTAAAGGAATTGATACTGTAACACTTCCCCCAGCATTAATAGGAGTTAGGTACGTTAACGCCTTTCTATCGGCTTGTGTAATTGATTGGATTGAAGTCGTTAATTGATTTGAGTTTAAGGACCACCCAATATAGCCTAAACTGGAAAAAGCATCCGTATACGTAGCAGTAACTAGACAGTCTTTTCTAGCTGTAACAGAAAAACCATTTGCAGACGTGCTTTCTATTTCAAGTATACCTGCGCCATCTTCTGTAAATGAGTCTACTGTAGGTATTTTATTATTAGTAGATCCGTTTGACGAGCCATCAAAGGTTTCCACATAATGAAATCCTATGTCGCCAATAGCACTTGTTTCTGCTGGACCAACTCTAAAGTTGTCAATTTTAATATCGTAATCATCTGTATCATTGCTGCCAATATGCACTAAAACTCTGTATGATGTTGAACCACCGCTAAAGGTTGCATAGCCCAGGTACTTTCCTGCAGGGCTTTTGGCTTCTACGCCAGCTTCGACTAGGTTTATTAGTCGGCTGTTAGTAACATCGTAGAGGTACACCTTAATATTATCAGTGCTATAATCTGCTGTAACGCTATAGTCAAAACTAACTGCGGCTAGTTGACCTTTATCGGCATCATCAATGCTAAAATCATAACTAATTCCTTCACCTTGTCTTGAAGCTGCTCCATTTTTTTCAATTAAAAAGCTTTTAGTTCCTCGAAGCGGGCTAGAGCTAGAAGCGGTAAATAGAATACTAGCACTTCCTCCAGTACCATCTACTGGAACTTCAGAAGAGTCATTGTAAGTTGACCAGCCTGTAGTCCCACCTTCAGCGTCATTATTTTCTATATAGTTTATGCCGCTAGAACCGCTACCAACTGTTTTCCACTGAGTTCCGTCATAGACGTATAAGCCTTCCGAGCGGCTAGTACCATCTGAGTAGAAAAACTGTCCTTGGATTGGTGAGCCTGGATCGGCATCTAGGGGGTTAAGCTTTTGAGAGTCTATCTTTGTTCCAACAAATTCCCAGGCAGAGTCTCTGTAGATATACAGACCTTCAGTATTTGTAGTACCGTCGTCGTAGTAGATCATGCCTTCTACGGGACTAGTTGGGGCTGCACTTAGTCCGTTCTGTTTAAGCGTATTTAGGCTTATATTTTTACCAATAAAGCTCATTCTATGTTCTCCTATGTAGTTAATTTTAGCACTTTGAAGTGATAAAGCTAAGTTGTTGATTTTATTAACTATGAGGGTTTTTAAGCCCTTGTAGGTTCTTTTATGTTATAGTGTTATATTTTGCTTTAGATTTTAAGGGCTATATGTAGCTATATAGCCCTGTTTAGTTATTTTTAGTTCTTTCGAGACTATCTAATACTAATTATACTATAAACCAGTTAGATCCGTCAAATACGTACCGGTGTGAGGCGTAGTCACTGTTAATAACATGGGTTGCGCTGCCATCGATATTATTGCCGTTTCCTGACACTGTTTTATTATTAGTGCTTGCATTGCCCGCTGCATCTTTTATGACTATGTAGTCGTCTGTAGCTGGTGAGGCTGGCAAAGTAATGGTGTAGGCAGTGCCTGTAACCATATAGGTTTTACCGGCTTCAGCGTTAAAGGCTGATGCTTGAGCTTCTACGTCATGCACTGGGATAGCGTCATTTACGAAGTCAAAATTTGATGTAAAAGGGTTAAATTTTATTCCCATTATTAATCTCCTTAATTTTTATAAATTTATAGTTTTGTGTGTGTAGTCTTTTTCCATTACATACAAGATTTACTTTAGATTTATTTAGTTTAAGTTTTCTTGCTGCCTCAGCTTGGGAATTGTAAATTTTTCCGTTATTAAGACATAATATTTTTATTGCGTTTTTTGGAATTCTATTAGTATTAGCTAATTTAGCATTTTCTATGCACTTTTTAGAAGGTTTTCTACCTTTTAAGGCTTTTGATATATTTTCACAATGCTGTTTAGATCTTATTTTTCCTTTTAAGGCTTTAGATATTTTATCTTTAGTAGATTGTTGCATTGATAAACATCCATCTCCTCCTAAAGTCATATTAATTAATTTACAAGTTTTAGACTTTTGAGATATCTTTCTTACTTCAGCTTCTTTAATAAATTTTTTAGTAGTTAAAGCTATTACTCTCATTAAAGGTCTATATCCTTCTCTTTTTAATTTACTAATCCAATTTATTTTATGTTTGTTGCTTTTTTTGTTATTTACATGATCGCTATACCTCTTATTTAAATTATTAGTTCTTCCTATATACCTAACTTCATTTGTTAATGGATCTACTAATTCATAAACATACATAACTTCCTTGTTATGCATGTTAATAAAACTTGGTATATTTTTAATATTACGATTTAATGACATTTATTAACCTATTATTAGCATCGTATGTTAAAGTTAGTGTAGCTATTGTAACAGTAGCTAGTTTATACGTTACGGTACTTATTTCTCCCAAACCATTTCCAGCGGCTACGTATGTTAAAGCTACTTCATCAAACTCATCTGGAACTAGAGATCCTGCAAGTCTTTTTTCTAAATTGTCAATATCAGTTTCAATATTATTTAGAGATGTGTCAATATCACTAAGCGTTGAATTTGCCGTACTTTGATTTGCAGCCGTTGAGGCTCCTGCTGGTAGTGGTAGACTAGCGGCACTTACAGGTTGAGTCTCGGCTAGATCGGCTTTTCCTTCTAATTCAGTAAGTAGGGCAGCCATAGTCGTTTGAGTAGCAAAGTCCTTACCGTCAATAGAGCTTAGCGTGGATTCTGTAGCGGCACCGGCTGGTAGTGGAAGTGAGGCTGCACTTACAGGTTGCGTTTCAGTAACATCGGCTTTAGCTTGAAGCTCAGTTAGGATGGCGGCACTTGTAGTTTGAGTAGCAAAGTCTTTGCCGTCAATAGAGCTTAGCGTTGCTTCTGTAGCTGCTCCAGTTGGTAGAGGTTGACTAGCTTGGCTTACAGGTTGCGTCTCTGCCAAATCTGCCTTTGCCTCAAGTTCGGTCTGTAGAGCATCTAACTTGGCTTGGATAGATTGTAGTCGTTCTAGCACTGTATTTGAAGTTGGGGTAGCGCTTACTTCACCAATTCGGCTATTGGTGTCTTCAATGTCTGCTTCAATTTGTTGCAGCTCAGTAATAGCTGAGTCCTGTTTGGCTTCTGTAGCTGATCCACTTGGAAGTGGTAAAGAGGCTACTGATACAGGTTGAGTTTCTCCTAAGTCTGCTTTAGCTTGCAGCTCAGTCAGTAAAGCAGCTAGTGTAGTTTGGGTAGCAAAGTCTTTACCGTCAATAGAGCTTAGCGTTGCTTCAGTTGCAGCGCCAGTAGGTAGAGGTAGACTTGAAGCACTAACAGGCTGCGTCTCAGTAACATCGGCTTTAGCTTGAAGCTCAGTTAATAAAGCTGCCAACGTAGTTTGTGTAGCAAAGTCTGTAGCTGCTAAAGCTGCTAGTGTAGTTTGGGTAGCAAAGTCTTTGCCCTCTAGAGCACTTAAAGTAGTTTGAGTAGCAAAGTCCTTGCCCTCTAAAGCGCTAAGAGTTGTTTGAGTAGCAAAATCTTTTCCGTCTAATGAGGTTAAAAGCGTGGTTTGACCGTCGAGCTCAGTATTAACATCGCCTAATTCGGTTATAATAGTATCTTGCTTGGCTTCTGTAGCTCCTCCTGAAATTGAAATGGAGCCTGCTGGTGGGTATGTAAAAACTGCCATGTTATCCTCCTATCTGCTTAGCGGTCATATTGGCTGTCATAGAGCCGGTGCCGGACGTGTTAGTAAATGATAGTTTTAGGTGCGTGAAAGGCATGTCGGAGAATATAATGACGTGATCGCCACTATTTCCTGTAATAGAGATAGCGTCTAAACCTTCTAAATTGTAGTAGGTTCCTTTTTCTCCATTTTTAGCCTGTACTGCCATAGTGCCTACTGGGCTGCTTCCGCTCCACATAACATGGATTGATGCTTTGTCTAGATTTGTAACTACAATTTCTTCTGAATCTTGGTTAGACGAGATGTCTACTTCATCGAAGGGTTTGTAGCCTTTAATTACGTTTTTTCGTGCCATTAAGGACTCCTTTTGGGTTAAGCTGTTTTCCAGCTAGTCGTTATTATAGTTTAGCTGTTATTTAATTTCAATGTCTCCAGTTTCGAACATTTCTAATAAAATAACTGTAAATAGTACTATTCCTAATAAGATCATAACTTGCTCCTTTTACTTAATTTCTTTTTTCTACTTGCTCTATTGATGTCATTTCATCGTCAGCCATGTCTAGTGCTTCGTATTTCCCTAAACTTTCACTTTGAGCTCTTTGTGCCCTTTCTTCTTGTTCTGCTCCAAAGTTAGCTTGAAGTAGTCCAATATTTTTAGGAATTAAAGCAGTATCTGCTGGTATGTTTAATAATGTCCCTATTTTTAATCTTTGTTGATAATTTAAAGTATCTGGGTTGTTAGCTATATATTCCATAGATTGATCTTGTATTCGTTTATATAGATTTGGGTATATATTTTCTAATACTTCTACTTTTTCTCTAGTTAAAGATCCTTTTTCTAGATCATCTAATACTGACATGGGATTATCTATAGCTTCCATATATCTTTCAAATTTTGCCATTTCAATACTAGAAGGACTGTAGTCTTTATTATTTTTTAAAGTTTGTATAGTTCCTTGGGCTGTTATTTTTTTAGGAATCTTATCATCTATAAAATGAACCATGTTGTTTATCATTGGAGTTACTGCTTGTACTGTATTTGGTGCAAAATTATTTAAAGATGCTGTATTTCTTATTAGTTTTTCTGCTAATACATTAGGATCTTTATACTTTTCTATATTTGCTCTTATATTATTTAGAGCTTGTTTTTTATCCAGTGGTTTTTTTCCTTTTTCATCCATAGCAATTGCTGATTTTAATATAGTATATTTTTTTGCAGGTTCTTTAAATTGCTTTAACTTTGCCAAGTTTGTATTTTTAAAAAATCTATTAAGGCTGTTATTGGTTTTTTTAACAATTTCTTTGTTTGTTCTTTCTACGTGTGCAGCAACTATGTACTTGTTAAATGCTTTTGATTTTAATAGAGCTTTTCCTCCTAGTATAGTTCCGGTAACTGTAGGGTCTATTATAGCTCCAGTCATTCCCATCATCATGTCTCTTACGTTTAGTATACTGTTTATATCCTCGTCAGCCATTTTTCCTACTTGAGTATTTCTAGGATTTAAGAATTTAGTAGACAGGCTATAACCTTGATTATGTTTTTTTAAACTGTTTAATAAATTCTCATCTATCAACTCAGCTTTTTTATATAATGTTTCATTTAACATGGTTCTTGCTTGATATATTGCGTTTTCAAACTCTGTAGGATCTTTTACACTTTCAAATTTTATATTAGAATCTAGTTGTTGTCTAAGAGTTCTAAGCTGTGAAGGTTTTAGTTTTTCGTATGTTAGTGGAAGACCTTCTTTTAGATTTCCTCCTAAATGTACTTCATCTATATTATTAACTATTTTTTCTAGAGCTCTAGCTTGTATTCTATCTCCTTCACTGACCGATTTTTTTAATCTTTGTACTTGATCGTCTAAGAACTTCATTACTGGCACTATTGTGTCTACATTATTTAACTCGTCAATTCCTTTTTTTGATATAGCACTGTCTAAAGTTTCATATGCATCATCTAATCCTTTTATAGACTTTTCTTTTATATCTTCAAATCTTTTTAATACGTTACTATTTGATTTAAATTTATCTAATAAACCTTCATCATAAAGAAAATTCATAATTTTTTTAGCTTCTTCTGGATCATCGAAAGACTTAGAAAATGAAGATGTATCTTTTATTTTAAATGCTTTTTTTGTTGCTTTTATTGGGTCCATAAATCCCAATTTTAATTTTGCTGCGGATTTATCAGCGATGTCTTTAGCTTTTGGTATGGTAGCCTGCACTCCTCCAAAAAGTTTACTAGCTGCTCCTCCCATCACTGCTCCTGTTCCTGCTGCGACAAGTGCGTTGGTAGCGTTAAACTCAGCATCTCCTAATATATCTTCTCTTAGTAGATCATGGACGTTAAAAGCTGCTGCTTCCATAGCCGATCCTAGATTTTCTGCTGATACTTTTTCGACTAGTTTTTTAGTAAATTTTTTATTTGCGGCGTTTTTAGTCAGAGTTTTTAATATTTCTTTACCTGCTTTTTGACTAGCTTTTGCTATTAAAGATGGAGCAGTTTTAGCTGCTACTTTGCCTACTAAGGATGTTCCTCCAGATGCTGCAGCGGCTGCTATTGAAGCTCCTATATCGCCTCCGTAGAATTCTAAGGCATTTCTTTTTTTAATTTCTTTTAGTTCTTTTCTGGTATATAGTCCTGCTTTAATTGCAGCTAGTTCTGAGGCAGAATATGTTAATCCTGAAGCAGCTCCTAAGCCAAAAGCTTCTAAGCTTCTGTTTCCATACTTTCTTTCTAGTTCGATTTCTTTACCTACTTCTTCAATATCTTCAGGAGTTAGATCTGATTTTAATTCTGGTAATTCGGACTCTACTCCATAGTACTCATTGTCCGGAGCCTCTATTCCTATAACATCATCTAAATTTATTTTTATCTTATCATCTGCCATATTATTCCTTGTGCCACAATCCTTTTTCTTTTAATGCATTTATCGCCTCTTCTCTAGTTGCATTTTTATATTTAGGAGTGTTTAGAACACTTTCAATATTTTTCTCATTTTTAGCTTTTGCTGAGTGGGAGGTGTAATCTGAAATTTTATATCCTTTTGTGACTACTGCTTTAGATGGTATTCCGTAAGATCTTGATAATTTAGTAAATTCTTTATTTACTTTGTCTACCCTGTTTAAAGTTGCTTTATTCTTATTTACTACTGATTTTATTAAATTTTGTTTTTGTTGTTTTGTAAGCATTTCGCCAGTAGTCATTTTTGCTACAAGTCTTTTTAATGATGAAGGGATTTTAGCGTTTAATTCCATTCCATCAGGAGTTTCTAAAAATGCTCCTATATCCTTTAATGTTTTAAACTCTCCTTCTCTTACTACTGAAGTGGGGTCAAATGTTTTATAAAATAGATATATTAAAGATGCATCAGCAGGACCGGAGTTTTCTTCTATATTTCTCTGCATAGTTTCTAAATTTACTAACATGTCTCCTATGCCTATTTTATCTATTTCTGATCTATATGTGTTATTTAACTCTCTTGCTTGTTTTTGTGCACCTTCATCTAAAAAATATATAGGTACGTCATCTCCCTTTCCTTCTAATATAGCTTTTTGGATTATTTTTTGTTTTTGAAGATTTTCATATTCTTTTGATTTTAGAGCCATTTCTTGAGCCATTTTATTCATTCTTACTCTGGACTCTTTATCTTTTATTATTAGCTCTTTTTTGCTAATTTCTTCTGCGGCTTTTTTATAATGATTAGATAGCAGAAGTTGTGCATGTTCTTTTTTTACGTTTCCTGCCTCTATTTGCTGCTCTACGTCTTTATTTATAGCGTCTTGTAGCATTTTAAATGCAGTGTCTTCAGTTTTGGTAATGGCTGATCCATAAGAAGACATGGCTAGTGCTATTGCCATTAATACTTTTGGACCAGTGTCCATATCTCTTAGATATCTTCCTGAGTCTATTTTATGGTCCTTATATTTATCTAAAGCATCTTGTACTGCCTTAAAATCGTTTTCTGTTTTTTGTTTAAAATCTTCTAAATCTTTTTTTTCTGAAGCTATTTGTCTATCATTAGCTTCTTTTTCCGCTCTTTTTTCTTTTAAAGGAGCTTGTTTTATTAGAATATCTTCTTCTGTGGGAGTAGAAGCTTTATCTATAGCATTTTGAAGCTCTTCTTTTTGCCTAGCATCTAGGCTTGCTCTTAGTGCCTCCTCACCTTCTTTTTTAGCTATAAGTTGCTCCATTTCAGGATCTTCTTCGAATTTATAACCTTTGCTAAGCATAAAATCTTTTTTAGTTTGGTACTCGTTTATTAATTGCTGCTCTTCAATTTCTACTGCGCCTTGCCTTTCTTTTTCTAATTTTAAAGCTGCAGAGTCTTCTTGTTCCATTAATTGCAACTCATTTATTATATCGTCTTGAGACGGAGTTCCAGCCATGTTAGGTGTTCTAGCTTTTATTCTAGTTATAGCTGTTTGATATCTACGATCTGCATTTTGTTGAGTTTCTATTTGAGATTCTGTAGTAGAGGGTAAGTCTTGTTCCGGTTTTATTACTGGAGGTACTGGCTCTACTGGCTGTATAGGAGCTAGTGGAGGCTGTATAATTTCTTGTTGAGTTATGGGATCTATAATTGGCTGCTCAACTATTGGCTGCTCAGCTACTGTCTGTTCTACTATTGGCTGTTCGGCAGCTATTTCTTCCACAGGCATTGTGTCTTCTATCATAGGTTGTTCATTATTTATATTTTCAGCCATTTTAAGCTCCTATTAAGATTTCTTTTTCTTTTTTTCTAATTCTTTAAGTCTTTCATTTAACTGTACTTGGGCAGCTAGAATT
>Ga0208645_1000322_pt1 | contig 56076 bp, 41 predicted proteins | sample VirMetDEL_Sep_01_FD_184519 | JGI IMG/M metagenome (GOLD analysis project Ga0208645, IMG submission 184519) | Aqueous microbial communities from the Delaware River and Bay under freshwater to marine salinity gradient to study organic matter... | ecosystem: Environmental > Aquatic > Marine >... | reverse complement strand
TATTGGTAACATTATTGCCCAATGTGTCGCCCTCGTTCCAGGATGCCATGTACTTATTGTCTCTCCTAATTACAACCTTAGCAATATTAGTTTTGATCTCCAAAGAAATCTTATAAAACATTTTGATTTAGAAGTTGCTCGGGATAATGCGAAGGATCGCGTAATTGAACTTACAAATGGGTCTACTATAAGACTTGGATCGGTCAATCAAATTGACTCTGTTGTAGGAAGAAGCTATGACTTTGTTCTCTTCGATGAGGCGGCATTGGCAGATGGAGAAACTGCCTTCAACGTTGCCATTCGACCCACACTCGATAAACCGGGTAGTAAGGCTTTATTTATTAGCACTCCTCGTGGTAGGAACAATTGGTTTAGTCGCTTTTTTAACCGGGGCTATACTGATGAATTTTCTGAATGGGTGAGTATAAAAGCTACTTGGCAAGATAATCCGAGAGCTTCAGAAAGTGACATTGCAGAGGCGCGGCGCTCAATGAGCCAAGCTGAGTTTGCACAAGAATACGAAGCAGACTTTAACGTATTCGAAGGACAGATTTGGAACTTCAACTACGAAGAATGTGTACAAGATCTGTCCGAGAGGGATTTTAGGGGAATGGATATAATCTCGGGGCTTGACGTAGGATTTAAAGACCCCACAGCACTGTGCGTAATAGCTTACGACGGACATAAATACTATTTAATGGAAGAGTATTATGCTGCGGAGCGCACAACGGAGGAACATGCAGGATACCTTGCGGAAATCATTGATCGACGAGAAGTCGACTACTGCTTCATTGACGCAGCAGCAGCACAGACTCGATTCGACTTTGCTCAACAATATGACATTTCAACCATTAATGCCAAAAAATCTGTTGTTGATGGGATTGGCCACGTGGCTTCCCTTATTGACAATGATCGGCTTATCGTCGATTCTTCGTGCATAGAAGTTCTTCGATCTCTCGACCAATATCGCTGGGATCCGAATCCAAACTTAATACGTGAGAAACCTATTCATGATTCTTCTTCCCATATGGCAGATGCATTAAGATACGCACTTTATAGTTTTGAAGAGAATGCACCTACTTTTTAAAAGGCAACAAAAAAATAATCCTTGACTTTCAACTAACCTCTCAGTATAATTTATAAAAATGGCAGAGCTAAAAAGAGACCCAATTAAATATATAAGGGATAAAGCTAAGGCTAAATATGAAAAAGGCTCCGCGTGTGAAATTTGCGGTACAAAGATAAAACTAGATTTTCATCATTACTTTACTTTAGCACCCCTGTACCATAAATGGCTAAAAGAGAAACAACAACTTCGTCCAGAGCACTATACAGATGAGTATCTGATTATTTGGAGAGACGAATTTATAGAAGATAACTGGCAAGAACTTTATAACGATACAGTTACTCTGTGCCACACGCACCATTTAAAGCTTCACAGCATTTATGGCCGGAATCCACCTTTGCATACCGCATCAAAACAAATGCGCTGGGTAGAGATACAACGAGAAAAATATGGCATGGTATAACTTCTGGAAGGAAGAAAAATTAAACCCAGCTCAAGAGGAGATCGTCTATAGTCTAGAAGGCGCCGGCCCTATTGCCTCTAGAGAAATTATTACTAATTACACCGCGTACTACGAATATTTAGAAGTCGTAAATCGCGGTGTAAACATGATTGTTGATGATACTGCCGAGATTCCCTCAAGAGTAGGTGAGCCGATACAAGGCCTTAATTCGGTAGCTAAAGGAATTAGACGTTCTCGTGTTGATCTACTGCTCAATAAAGAACCTAACCCTTTTCAAGATATTTCTACATTTAAGCGAAACCTCATAATCGATTATATACTCGATGGAAATATCTTTATCTATTTTGATGGCGTCTCGCTGTATCATCTTCCCGCAAACTACACAGACATAGAACCTGACACTCAAACCTACATAAAAAGTTTTCTTTTTCAGAAAAACATAGAGTATACTCCAAGAGAGATTATACACATTAAAGAGAATTCTTTTCACAGTATCTATAGAGGTACTAGTAGATTGAGAGCCGCTCAAAGGATTATGTCTCAGCTTACTAAAATGAGACAGTTTCAGGATAACTTTTTTACGAATGGAGCTGTGCCAGGACTAGTAATTAAATCTCCCTCAGTTGTAAGCGAAAAGAATAAAGAAAGAATGATTCAATCCTGGATGACTAGATATCGCCCAGATGGAGGCGGAAGAAGGCCTCTGATACTAGATGGAGGAATGGATTTAGATTCAATATCAAACGTAAACTTTAGAGAACTAGACTTTGAGGCATCTATACATTCTTCAGAAACAGAAATCTTAAAAGTGCTAGGTATTCCACCAATTTTATTAGACTCCGGAAATAATGCAAACATTCGTCCTAACCATAGAATGTACTATTTAGAAACAATTCTTCCTATAGTAGAAAAAATTAATAGAGCTGTAGAAAGATTTTTCGGATACCAAATAACTCCGGACATTAGTAATATTCCTGCACTTCAGCCAGAATTAAGAGATTCTGCAGCATATTATTCAACTCTTGTAAACTCAGGTATTATTACACCGAACGAGGCGAGAGAAGCACTAAACTATGATGAAATTTTTGGATCAAGTGAAATAAGGGTGCCTGCCAATATTGCAGGTTCAGCATCAAACCCCTCAGAGGGGGGAAGACCAGAGGAAGAAGATAATGAAGCGTAATGGATCTGTTAAAGCCAACATGGAAGAGATCGTCGATTTCTTTATTGAAGAGGGAAAAGTATACAAACTACGTGATTGGAATATTAATGGGCATAGAGAATTATATAAAAGATTAGTAGGCTCTCAAGATTATAAGAATTTTATTTACACCGCTAGCCGTATTTTTAAGGCTAAGTGGAAAACTATTGGACAGAAAAAAGAGGAACTTACTGTCATAACCCCACCACCTAAGGTGGAAGCGTCTCTTTCAATGGATCCCTTAGCAGCATTGAAAAAGACTAAAAAAGTAGGAGAATCAATTGAATAAAATTTTTCACATTGGCTCCACATTTAAAGCATATGAAGAAGGGGATGACCTTCATATTGCTGGTATGGCCAGTACTAATGGTACTGACCGTGTTGGAGACATAATTGAGAGTGAAGCCTGGACAAAGGGCGGAATTCAAAATTACCTAAATAATCCCGTAATTCTTTTTAATCACGATTACAATCAGCCGATTGGCCGAGCAGTTTCGCTTGGTACTAATGATGATGGTCTGCAGTTAAAAGCAAAAATTGCCAAATCTGCTGGTCACGTAGGTGAATTAATTAAAGAAGGCGTTCTTGGAGCTTTTTCTGTTGGTTTCCGAGTCAAGGACGCGGAGTACATGACGGAAAGCGACGGATACAGAATCAAGGATGCAGAGCTATTGGAGGTTTCGGTAGTCACGGTTCCTGCTAACCAGGCTGCAACCTTTTCTCTTGCAAAATCTTTTAACTCAGAGAATGAGTACGAAGAGTTCAAGAAATCTTTCAAACAAGACGATTCTGAGGAGAAACATATACTGAGTGTTCGGGAGACTGAGGACAAAGTAACTGTTGAATTTGAAAAGCACTCTGAAGAAGAGTCAATGCCAAAAGACTTATCACAAGTCGAAGCACAGGAGAAAACTATGAGTGACAACATTGATGTTGATGCTATTGTAGCTGCTGCTGTCGAAAAGACGGCCGCCGCAATGGCAATGAAAGAAGCTGAGCGCAAGGCAGAAGAGCAAGCTAATATGGAAGCAGAACAAAAAGCTGCTGACGAAGCTGAAGCTCAAAAAGCCGCGCAAGAAGCTCAAATCGCAACCGCTGTAACTAGTGGTGCGGAAAAACTATTGGCTGACGTTGCAGAACAAATGTCTGCAAAGGATGCCGACCACGCAGAACTTATCAAGAAGTACGAAGCTGATTTGAAAGAAAAAGCTAGTGAAATTGAAAAGATGCGTGACAGCAAGCGAGTTTTCGCTGACCGTTCCGGTTCAGCAGAATCTCAAAAAGCCTTAGAAGAAGACATGGTTAACGCCCATCTTTTAGGCGTTATTACTAACAAGGGTGTACAGGGAACTAGCTTTGGTCGATCAGTACTTGAAAAAGTAAACGGTCGAGCAGGTGCAGCAGTACCTACTTCAACCTCTGAAAACTTTGAAACTCAAGTTTCTACTGCAATGGAGCGAGACATTGAGCTCGAGCTTGTATTAGATCCTTTGTTCCGTAAGATTCAGATGAATGCTGCTTCTATGGTAGTACCCCTCATGCCGGACGCAGGTTATGCTGAGTTCTTAGCTACAGGTTCTACCGAAGGTTCTAGCGATGCAGTTGCTCCCAAAGGTAACTTAGATCAGCGTTCTGCTTCTTTTGGCGACGAAGCTGGTATTCCAATGGGCAACAAAATTTTGACTGTTTCTAAATTGGTATCTAAGTCTTTCATCGCAAATGAAACTGAAGAAGACGCGATTATTCCCGTTCTTCCTTACATCCGAGAAGCTATGGTTCGATCACACGCACGTGCAATCGAGCATTCACTTCTTTTAGGCAAATTAGCTACTTATGACCTTATTACTAGTGGCTACAAAGGCTTGATTCAATTAGCTACCGATGACAGCAAGATTACTAGCGATACTCAGCCTTCACCTGCTGATTTCGACGTAACTGCTGCCGACTTATTGGCTATGCGCCAGGATATGGGCAAGTATGGCCGTAATTCACGAGACGTTATTTATATCGTTGGCTTGGATGCTTATTACAAGTTGCTTGACGATCCTGCTTTTGCAGACGTTAACCAGGTTGGTTCAGATACAGCATTGAAGCTCAATGGTGACGTAGGTTCCGTATACGGTTCACGAGTAATCGTATGTGACGAATTCCCAAGCGAAGCGGACGGTGCTCCTTATGCCGTAGCAGTTAATACGCGTAACTTTGTTATTCCCGTATTACGTGGTGCTACTGTTGAACAGGATTACCAAGTTGAACAACAGCGTCGAGTACTTATTGCTACTCAGCGTCGTGGTTTTGACAGAATGTTTGCTCAAGCTGGTCAAGTTGTTGCAAAGACTTACTAATAGTAAGTATTGGATACGGAGAGCCCTACGGGGCTCTCCATTTCTTTCGAGAATTTAAATGGCAGATTTAATTACATTAGATGAATATAAACTCTTAGAGGGTATAAACTCTACTCAGTATGACGAAAAGTTTGAGAAGCTAATTACGAGTGTAAGTCAGCTTGTCCGTACTTATTGTAATAATGAGTTTGACACCTATGCCTCCGCCCCAGGGTTTACTGAAGAATTTGATATTCAATGGGATACATATGTTGTCCAGTTAAGAAAAAGCCCTGTAATTAGTATTACTAATGTATATGAAAGAGTGGGACAGTCTTCGGCGTATACCGAACTGTTTTCTTCCAATTCTAGTCCTGTAGGATATGATTGGTACTTAGACACTGTTTCAGATTCTGTTTTTAGAACAAATGAAAGTGGGAGCTATAAAAGTTGGCCACACGGAGTAGGCTCTGTAAAGATAACCTATCTTGCCGGTTATGTTGTTCTACCCACAGACTTACAGTTGGCTGTAGCTGACATTATTACCTACTATCATTTAAACGAGCACAAAGAAAGACAAAGCATAGGTTCGGCTACTAGAGAAGGAGCACCTGCTTCTGCAATTAGAAACGACCCAGGATTCCCCGACCATATACGAAGGGTGTTAGATTTATACAGGACTTCATGAGCAAGGCTATATTAGATGGCTTTATAAACGCTACGATAGACTCCTCCAGAAGACGTTATGATGTTTTAGTTCGGAGATATTTAGGTAAGAACCAACCCCACCTAATTACCCTTACAAAAGAAGATTTTGAGTTTACTCTTGTTACCAACTTTTTAAAAGCGTTAGAGGCTACAGGTAAACAGACATATAAAGGAGACTTAGAAAAGCTTAAAAATATTTCGGCAAAAGTATTTTCTGAATATCCAGATAAATTTAATAAGTACTCTAATATTGCACCATATAAAGAAAGGTACGCGGTACGTAAAGGGAACACTATAGTAATATATCTTCCCAAATATACAGAAAGTGTTAGAAGAGCTTTCGTTACTTTAGCTTCTAAATATCTTAAAAAAAGCTTTGTAAGATTTTCTAAAGAACAAGCTAAGAAGTTCAGTAGTTTAACCCAGTTCCTACACACTTCTACTAGCGACTTAAATAGTCAGACTGTAGGCACAGAACAGGTAAGGTTACTAGGAAATGTCGCTGGGGGAGAAAAGATAGGGACTGGTTTAGGAGAAACAAATTCAGTAAAAGGTTTAAAAAACTTTGTAACTGACGAAGAGCTAGAAAGTGCAGTAGCTGAGTCTTTATCAGACTCTATGGAAAATATACAATTTTCTACTCCTGAAGCAATTAAAGCGGGTAGATCGGCTATTCTTAAGATGGTAGATAGTATAGATTGGGTGTGGTCAAAGACAGAAAAAAATACTCCTAATTTATACAATGGAAATATAGTAGTTCAGGGAAAGCTAGGCCCCTCTAAGGCAAATAAGCCAGGAGAAGAGTCTTTGGACTGGAGAAATCTTCGTCCACAGATTGAAGAATTAATTTTCAAAGAGATTTCTAAAAAAGGCACAGACTTTGCAACAATTAAAGGAAGCCAGTCTAGTGTAGACAAAGTTTCGGCTGGTGCACAACAAGCTATTGTAACTAATCTTTTAAAAGCAAGCAGTAAAAATTTTAAAGTAACTGCACAAGGATTCGATAAACAAGAATCACCAAAATCTAGGAGAGGAAAAAGGGACGGAGCTAATGATTCCGTAATTACTGGAAGATCGACCACAAAAAAGACAAACGTTAGGAAGAAAAATAAAACTTCTTCTGCGACAAAAAAAGGTTCAAGAAATCCTCAGTCCCTACTATCTTTACAGACTATTTTAAACTCTAAACTTCCTCAGGAAGTAAGAAAAAATATGGGTTATCCTGGGCTTGTAAATAGAAGTGGTAGATTTGCAAGTAGCGTTCGTGTGGAAACAATAACAAGAACTAGGCAAGGGTTTCCGAGTATTGGATATACATACGATAAAAATCCTTATCAGGTTTTTGAGTTAGGAGCAGGAAGAAAGCCTTGGGCCAATAAAGATAGAGACCCTAGAAAGTTAATAGAACGATCTATTCGGTCTATAGCAGCAGATTTACTAAAAGCAAGATTTTACACTAGGAGACTATAATGGCTATAAGAGACTACACTTCGAGAAGAATGGCCATAATCACTGCTTTAGTTACTAAACTTAAAGCAATAAATGGAAACACCCCCTACAGGTCAAACGTATATAATAATGTTTTACCTAAGCTTTTATTTTGGGATGAAGTAGAGGATTTTCCTGCAATACATGTTAGTGCAGGCCCAGAAACTCGACAGTACCAAGGATCGGGATACAAAGACAGGTTTATGACTGTATCTCTCCGGGTCTATGTACAACAAGAAGATGCTATAATGGCTTTGGAAAAGTTGTTCGAGGACATAGAGTTTGTCATTGAATCAAACTCAGCCTTGTCATACACAGACCAAGATGGAAACACTCAGTCGGTACAACAAATTACTATGGTAAGTTTAGATACTGACGAAGGTGCCCTCGAACCATTAGCGATCGGGGAAATAGTATTAGAAGTTCGTTACTAACCTAGAAGGTTAAGACAGATTATAAGTAATAGCTTATAAAACTCTGTTAGGAGAAAAATAAATGGCACTACAATTTACAAGAGACGTACAAGTAATCCTGGAAGATCCTACAGCGAGTTTTCGTTGGGAAATTCCAGTACTTGATGGATTCTCATTTAGTCAGGCAATCAATGCCTCAGAAATTACAGTCAATGAAGCAGGCATTACATCACGAAGAGCAAGACTGCTTTTTAATGATGCTTTAGCCCCCGTTGAGTGGAGTTTTAGTACTTATGCACGACCACAGCTTGTTGCGTCACCAAACTTAGTTCGACCCGTAGAAGAGGCTTTATGGGCTTTATGGGCTGGAGGAGACACGTACGCCGACGCTACAGCTATTTTTACCAGCACCGCGGTAAGTCCTGCTGTCCCCGTGAATGCTTGTGATGCAACTAGTAATACGTTTAATTTGAACGGGTCAAATATTTCTAGCTTTGCTTCCGGCTGGAAAGTATACTTTCAATTTGTTCCTACGGGTGGAACTGCACAGACCTACATTTGTAATGACATTGTTGTAAATAGTGTTACTATGGATTTTGATATAGATGGTATTGCCACTTTACAGTGGAGTGGCTTTGGTGCTACAATTACTGATAATGGAGCTGGCGTTGTAGCAGCGACAGAAACTAGCGCGAGTGAACTAGACATTACAGACACTAACAGTTTTATTCGAAATCGTATCTCTACTGTAGATATTACAAGAACAGATGGCTCTCCAGATGTTACCTATACAGTTGTTCTAACTGGAGGTTCTATCAATTTTGAAAACAATATTAGCTACCTTACTCCAGAAGAGCTTGGTAAGATTAATATTCCTATCGCAAACATTACGGGTTCTCGCGCTATTAGTGGAAATCTCACTTGCTATCTTGACACTGGTGCTTCGAAGTCGGCACAGTTATTTAATGACTTAGTTTCTGACACCGAAACTGTAAGAAACACTGTAGATATGGCAATTAATGTTGGCGGTACAGGTACTCCAAGCATTAGTTTTGACATGCAGTTTGCTCATTTAGAGGTTCCTGTAATTAACGTGGAAGATCTCTTAACTCTTGATATCGCATTCCACGGACAACCTCAGTCAGGTAATGTTGATAATACTAACGAAGCAACAATTGTCTATAGAGCATCATAATAAGAAAAAATAACTCTTGACAATTTGCTACTCTTTTAGTATAATTATAAAAGATTGGGGGAGGCAACTCCCCCTTATTTTATATTAAAGAGGAATATTACATTATGAGTCAAGTGTCTCTAAAAACTTTGATGAAGCCCAGCATGACCGTTTCGATTGAATTTCCGGGAATGCAAGGGTTTTGCGTGGAACTATGTTATCTAGCTCGTGAAGAGTTGCTTGCTTTACGCAAAAAATGTCTCAATAAGAAATTTAATCGTTCTACCCACCAAGCAGAAGAAATATTAGACGAAGATAAGTTTCTCGCCGAATACGTGAATGCAGTAATTAAAGGGTGGTCCGGTCTAAAGTTATCATACTTAGAAGAACTTCTATTAGTAGATACTGAAGGGATGGATCCAAACTCGGAATTACCTTATTCACAAGAAGAAGCAGAAATTCTAATGAAAAATTCTGCAGATTTTGATACTTGGGTCACCGATACATTAGGTGAACTGGAAAATTTTACGAAAAACAAGTCGAAGAATGTCTCCGACTTGTCCAAAAAAGTATCGAGTTCAACTCCGAAGGAATAAGTGTCGATAAATACCTAATGATGTGTGAACAGTTAGGTACTGAGCCCGACCCAAAAAGACTACCTCCCTCTACTTCAGATTTACCGGAAGAAGTACAATTAGCTCTTACTATTTTTAGTTATATGCCCGATAGATGGGATGGCTTTTCTGGAGCCTATTTCGGAAAAGATTGGTCTTGCGCTGATTTTTTTCTTGAACTATTTAATGTAAGAGAAGATAAAAAAATAATAGTTTTCTTTCTGTCAAGGATACAAGAGTTATATAGTGAAAAAATAAATAAAGACCAAGAAGAAAGACGTAAGAAGGAAGAGAGAAAAGCTAAAGCAGGCGGAAAACAGTACGCCCATAATGTGCAGGGATAATGGCCAAAACAGTTAAAGTCAGTATTATTGTAGATGATGATGGGAGCATGCGTCTTACCGAAAAGAGTGCTCAACGTCTAGGCGGTAGACTAGACAAGGTAGGGGTATCGGCACAGACAGCAGATAGAAGATTAAAAGGCGCTGCCCAAGCATCATCAAATACTTCTAAAAATTTCTCAAAAATGGCACAAGGCATTACTGGCGGTCTTGTGCCTGCTTATGCGGTTCTAGCGGCAAACGTATTTGCAATTTCAGCCGCATTTAACTTTTTCAAAAAAGCCGCAGATACATCTATCCTGGTAAAAGCTCAAGAAGACTATACTTCTAAAACAGGTGTAGGCTTAAAAAGAATTGCTCAAGGTCTACAAGAAGCTTCTGATGGAATGCTTACATTTCAAAAATCTTCTGAAGCTGCCGCAATCGGGGTAGCTAAAGGCTTCAGTCCGCAACAATTAAATGATTTAGCAATCGGTGCTAGAAAAGCTTCTGCAGCTTTGGGAAGAGATTTTGAAGAATCTTTCGACAGGTTAGTTCGAGGTGTATCTAAAGCAGAGCCTGAACTACTAGACGAACTTGGTATTGTTCTTCGATTAGAAAAAGCAACTAAGAGCTATGGCGGAGCAATAGGCGTAGCCGCTGATAAGTTAAATAATTTTCAAAAGTCTCAAGCAATTCTGTTAGAAGTACAAAAACAGTTGGACGCACAGTTTGGTGCTGTAGAGCCTGCTACAAACTCTTTTGTTAAATTACAGGTTGCTTTTGACAAAATCATAAAACAAGTAACTCAAGGGATACTTCCCGCCGTAGAAGCTTTAGCAAATATTATTACTAATAATTCTACTACGGCCATTTTAGCTTTTGGCGCTCTGGGTCTATCAATAGCAAAGGCAGCTCTTCCTTTAGAGGAATGGAAACAGGACTTTCAAGATATTGGTTCTGCCGCGGATACTGCTCTTGGCAAGTTAGACATGAAAATAGAAAAGATTAAGGTAGAGCTTGCAGAGGCAAGTGTAAATGCAAATAAACTAAAAGCCGCAGCATCAAAAAGCCTTCAAAGCGCAGGAGCAACTTTAGCAGGACAAACTCAATCTAAGTTTGCTGCTACTCTGGCTCGCGGAGAATCGCTATCCCCAATTAATGCGAAAAGATTCGAAAAAGATCTTGATAGAGTAGAAAGAGAGATTATTAAGAATGGCGAAGTCATTAAGGGTGTATATAAGGGCGCATCTTTAGAAGCTGTACGAGCAATGAGAGCAGCTTTAAGAGAAATGGAAGTTGCAAATTCAGCAGCTGCTCAAAAAACTACTCAAACCTGGAAGGTCTGGCTATTGGGGTTTAAGAAAACAATGCTTCAGGCCAGGTCTGCAGCAATAGGCGCCTTCAAGAGGATAGGTAATGCTGCCGCAACAGCAGGAAGAATAGCGTCAAAAGCTTTAAGTTTTGCAGGATTTGTGGGAGTATTCTTACTCGTAAAAGATCTTATTTTAGGTATTGTTAATAATTTTAATTCACTTTCAAAAAATGTACTCGGATTTGTTGATCGTCTTGGGCCAGTAGTAAGAGTAATTTTTGGTTTTATACTAAATACATTAGGAGCTATAGCTTTAGGTTGGACAAGAATCTATAATTTAACACCTTTGGCTACAGACGCTTCACGCGACTTTCAAAAAACCTTAGAAGATTCTAAATTTAATCTAGCAGAGTTAGCGAGCGAGAATGGAAGCCTTGTAAAGCAATATAAAGAAGGAGCTATAGGCCAGGCTGCAGCCCAACAAGAAGAATTAAATAAGAAAAATGAAATCGCCAAGAAAAGAATAGAAGACCTCAATAAGGAATTAGAAAGCTACTCAGAAGCTTATGAAAATGTAAATAAATTGCTTAAAGAAGGCACTGCTCTTCAACAAGCAAATTCAATCGTAACTTTAAACACCGCATCGATTTTTAGGAAATCTCTTGCTGTTCTTGAGAGTGATCCTGACTCAAATCTTGAGCAAATCTTTGAAAATCTTACGGCAGTATTGCCTAAAGTGAAGGCAGAACTCAGTGCCTTAGGAGTAACGCTTAAAGACACTAAAGTAACCGGTGTTGCCCAAATAGAGGCTATAATATCTGTCCTTGAAGCCGCAGGTATTAAAGCTAGAGAAGCAACTACCAATACTTCAGGTTTCGCTAATTCAATAGATTCTTTAACTCAAACCGTAAATAGTTTTAAAGACAGTGGAATAGACGGGCTAGATGCTGTACTTTCTAGTATAACCGCCGTAGAGAAATCTATAAAAGACGCGACAAACTCGCAATCAGCTTTTACAGGAGAACTTTCAGATTTTTCTAAACAGTTTCAAGATTCTTTTGGTAAAAGTCTGCCACTAGTTCAACAGCTAGCAGAAAGGATTAGGATTGTTCGTAGTCAGACTCGAGCTTATTTAGACACTCAAAGAGATCTTGCAGTTGCTCAAATTAATATCAGCAATTTAACCGGAAAGGCAAAAGAAATAGAGACTGCAAAGCTAAAAGTACTACAAGAAACTTCTAAGCTGCAAAAAATAAATAATGATATTGACGCTAAAGGGATTGCAATACGATTAGCTAATCAGCCTAATGTAAGAGCGGGCCTTGTGAGAGAACAAGAAGCGTTGATTCGATTGAGAGATATACAGAAAGAAAGAATTAAATTAACTATGCAGCAAGCAGACGAGTTCGATAAATTAGGAAAAGTTATTGGAGGCTCTCTACAAGATAATTTAGCAAAACTTATAACAGACGTAGTTAGCGGTACGGAAAAGTTTAAAGATGCAGCCAAAAGTTTTGTTCAATCTCTTGCAAAAACTATTGGGGACTTTGTAAATAAGATAATAGCACTTAAAATATTAAAAGCATTATTGCCCGAAAGATTAGAAATCTTTTTAGGTTTAAAGCCGGACCCCAACGATTATGCAGAGATAGCGGCGTTATTTAAAGAAGCCGTAGCGGGAGAAGAAACTAAGGAAGGAGTCAGGAAAAATATTGTAGATTCTTTTGATTCAGGGTCTACAAATATTAAACAAACAATAGATAGCTCAAGCAACAGTTTTGCTGCAAAATTATCAGATACTTTTGCTAGAGGGGCTGCTGCGATTGCTGCAGCATGCGAGCGGTGTAGCTGTGGTTCTGCTGGCGATGCGCCACCTCCCTCAGGAGTAAATTTAAATGACGGGCCCACAGTAGACCCCAGCACTTTGCCTCCCGCCTTGCGTCCCTCTGGAAACGCTGCAGGAATTGCGGCAGACGGCGGCCCTTTATTTAATGAGTACTTAAGAAACAGAAACGCACCTCTAGGGAGCAGCACTAATGAGTCTGGAGTTGCTTCTAATCAAGCGCCTGTAAGACCAGATTCTCTGCCAAACTTTTTAGAGTCTGGACAAGATCCTTTAGGATTAAATAAGCAGCTAGAAGAGACTCTAGAAAAGGGTATAATCAAACCTACAGAACAGCTTGCTGTACAAAATAAAGGATTCTTTGGTAAATTAAAAGGTCTTTTTAGTGGAGAAGGTAGTTTTGTAACAAAACTAAAAGGTTTATTTGGTGGAGAGGGGTCGTTTCTCTCCAAATTGGGAGGAATTTTTAGCAGTCTTTTTGATAAACTAGGCGGTTTATTCGGAGGCGGCGGTGGTTCTGGTGGCGGTTTTATGAGCCTTGTGAAAGCTGGATTAGGTTTCTTTGGCTTTGCAAATGGAGGAATGGCTCCTGGAGGTTTCAGAGCTTACGCGAATGGAGGAATAATAAATAAACCTACTTTAGGCTTAGTAGGAGAGGGCAAAATGAATGAAGCTATAGTTCCTCTTCCCGACGGTAAGTCTATTCCTGTAACCGGAATGGGTAGTTCGCAAACAAATAATGTAAGTGTTGGAGTTACTATTAATAATGAAGGACAAGGACAAACTACTTCAAGCCAAGATTCTAACCAAGCCGGAAACCTGGGTAAAGCTATAGCCGTAGCAGTCCAACAAGAACTACAAAACCAAAAGAGACCAGGAGGTATTCTCAGTCCTTATGGTGCAAGCTAGTGGCTTTAGGGTTTTTAGATCTAACTAGTACTAGAGTAGTACCCGATAAAGATTTTAAAAAATCTTTAAAGCCTATTTTTAATATAGAGAGCTTCGGGGAAGGGTATGATAGCCGTGTATCTATAGGTACAAATAGTTACGAAGAAGTATACTCGGTAGCATTTACTAATAGGTCGTCAGAAGAAATTGTTAGAATATCTTCTTTTCTGAACGAAAGAGAGAAGTTTAAGAATTTTTCGTTTACTGTTCCGGACAGCAATGAGCCTTCTGGTGAAAAAGAGATAATTGTTTATTGCCCTTCTTATAATAGGGTATATGTAACAGATACTATAGGATCAATTAATTGTGATTTTATTAGAGTATTTGAAGATCAAAGCGAGATAGCTTTATTAAATATACTAAATTCAAGAATTATACTAGATGAGGGCGTTACTGAAACAATAAATTTGACTAGTACTAATAGGGGCCCTGAACTATTATACTGGACTCTCTCTTTAGGAGCTTCGCCAGATTTTACTGCAGTAAGCGGTTCTTTCTCCATGACAGGAACACAAGAAGCCGCCACAGGTTCTTTTAACTTACAAACAATAGATGATGTAACTACCGAAGGACAAGAAACATACACTCTTTCTATACGTGAGGGTTCTATTGGCGGAGCAGTATTAGTCTCAAAAGAAGTACTGGTTTTAGATACTTCAGTAGGTGCAGAAGTTTTTCAGTGGGTGAACGATCAGGGAGATCCTGTAGGGTCGGAGAATATAACTTCCGGACAATCTTTAACAGTATATGTTGGAGTCTCGAACTTCGACCCAGCAGAGAATATATACTTTTCAATAGATCCTATAGCAAGCTCTTCCCTTTTAGCAAATCCCACTTTTGGGGTCATAGATTTATCAGGTAGTTTTGCCTCAAGCAGCGCTACAAAAGTATTACAGTCTATACTTGACGTAGAGCAGAGTACACCAAGAACTCTGAATCTTCGAAAAAATAGTATTAGTGGAGAGATTGTTGATACTATAACTTTAAACTTTTTACCTGAGAGTTTTATAGGTGGAAGGATAACAAATGCTTTACAGCAAGATATTGATTTTGTTTTGTTGGAGCTGGGAAGCCCATATACTACAACGATAAATTATACAGCAAACTTTTTCGATATTCAAACAATTTATTGGACTATTGAAAATGCTACCGGCGGTGTTGATTTTGATTTAATATCTGGAAGTTTTACACCAACAGGAACGAATAATTTAAATACGGCAACTTTTGATGTTGTTAAGCAGTCGGGAGTAGATACAGAAGCATTTATAATAAGTTTAAGAACGGGAAGTGCTGTCGGTCCAGTAATTGATTCTTGTGTGCTAGTTTATGGGACGGCTTTTATAACTCAGACTGAAGAGCTTGATTCATTAAATCCTTTTGATCTTGCTGAGAACAGTCAGGTTGAGAATTTAATAAGATATACAGTAATTGTAGGAGCACAAGAAACAGAGTCTATAAACAATAGAAATATTTTCTCTCTAGTCGCGCCGTCAGCATCTATCTCGGAGCTACAAAGACAAGGAACTATAGTAGTATCGAAAACAGAAAATATTAATTTAAACAATCCTTTTGATCTTGCTGAGAACGGTCAGGTTGAGAATTTAATAAGATATACAGTAATTGTAGGCGCAGAAGAGACAGAGTCTATAAACAATACAAATACTTTTTCTTCGACGGAGTCTTCTTTCGGGGTATATATAACTAGGACATAATTATGTTAAAAGGTGAAGTACAAATAAGTTTAAAAAATGCATTTACGAATGAGGTAGAATATACCTCTGATGTTGTTGAGAATGCTTTTTTACATAACCACTACTTTGGTAACCATGCGGGCTGGGATCACAATAGTAATAGCACACAGGTATATTTAGACAATAATATACCTGTAGGCGATAGAAATGGCCAATCCTCATCGATAGGAGGTTATGCTTTTTTAGTGAACGATGAATATATTTCAACATTTGATAGAAGTGTTTTTTCTCTTCCAGGTACTTGGAGTAAGCCAAGAGACATACCCGGAACTCCAGCTGTAACTATGTCTTTTGATAACGAAACAGCTACAGTTACGGTTTTAAGAGAATTAGGGCCTCCACTCAGTACAAGTACACGAAATATAAATTCTGTAGCTCTTGTAAGATCTTCATCAGCCAACTTTTTTAGTTTTATAAGCTGTGCAAGTTTTCCAAGTTCAGTGGTGCAATCAAATACTCAAATAGCTATTATTCAATACGTTATTACAATAACTGCTCCTGCAAGTTCCGATAAAAGCTGGTATGATGTCTATCATGATATGCTATTTAGATTCGGCTTAGTTCTTAATTCTATAGGAGGCAAAAATAGTTGGGTGGCAAGCTCTCAGTGGAGTATGACAGATTTTCTGGGGTGCAGAAATAGCGCTACCACATGGCAATCTAAACCAAGCACCTTTAACCCGTCGAGAAACAGGAGAGGTTCTTGGTCAGGAACTTTCGTATCTGAAAGACCAAATGTAGGAAGCTGGCCTCGAGTTTATGATGATAATAATGGCGCCCTAGTAGCAACACAAGACCAGCATTTCACTGGCTGGGACGGTTTAGTGGTTGGAGAATTTAACATTAATACAAACACTCAAGGATTTGGGGCAATACTTGGGTCAATTAAAGTAGGCCCTGGGGCAAGTTCTAGTCATTGGATGCTTTGGGGTTCTGTTATTCCCTCAACTTTCAGTAAGACACAATCTTACCAAACAAAAACTAATCTTCCAACTACTCCATTTTTCAATGTGAATGAGATTCCTACTACTGATGCCACTCTCACTCTCAATACAGAAAATTATAATCCAAGAATTCCCGAATATTGGAAAATAGACTTTTCCGGTAGCAGTGGAGGAGTTGGTGTAGCTGAATACTCTTTTATGAAGAGATATTTCACTGGCTGGACTAACAACACGTTTACTCCCCGACAATTAAATGTTATTGGAGGCTATGAACTAAACCGAGATAGTCTTAGTACTGAAAAACCTGACGGAGTATTTAACTATGGCCCAATGTACAAAGTTGATAATGATACTTCAGCATGGTCGTCTCCCAACTCTCACGTTTTTGAAGCAGATGAACTTTATAAAAATAGTGATATACACAGAGTTAAAGTTACTTCAAAAGAAATAATCTTTTCAAATTTTGTAGATGATATTTTTATAAGAATAAACTCTACAAATTATCCTGCTTTTACTTTATCTTATGTTTCTGCTTATGAATATGATGAATTATCTGATAGTTTTTGGTTAGCCTGCCCTCTTACGGGCTTGTGGAGAGTGACAGATCCTTTAGGTAGTATATCGATTACAAACTTTAATCTTGCGTCTCTTCCAGACGTTGGTTCTACTACCGAAAATAAAGCTTACTCTCTAGCTTTGGGAACTTCTCAAACTACTCACCGAACGGTGTGGGCATTTATAAAAGGCGCTTTGGTTAAGTCTACAAATAACGGCACAAGCTGGACAGCCTATGACTCTACTAGTACAGGAGGAGTTACATTTACTCAAACAAATATAGAGGCAGATTGGGGAAATGTTATAGCAGTAAATGCCGATAAGCAAACAGATAATAGACTTCTAGTTATTTTTAACAAAACAACCAGCACTGTTGATTATGAGGGGACACGTCTTAATAAAACTCACGCAGTTTGGTGGAGTTCGGTAAGCGACACAACTCCTCTTTTGTCTACAGACTATCCTCTTAGCTTTATGACCCATTTCGGTGGTGGCGGTCTCACAGACTATTTAACTGGCTCTAAGGGGTGGGGAGTGACCCAACAACAGTTCGACGTAACTTTTGGAACTTCTTCAGTAACTTATCCAGCATCTTCAAGTTTAATCCGAAAAAGAATTAAAAAAAGGTTTGGATGTACTAAAACACAATCAAAGTGGTGGTTATCAAACTGCTGGCAAGTTAGAGAATTAGAAGGTAATGTAGATCAGAGAGATGGAATGACTCCTATTGAGATATTTTTTGAGACTCAGATTGATACCGGATCTCCTGGGTATAGTAAGTTTCCTTTAACTTGGTCTAATTCTACAAGTTTTGGTTATGATAGTCGCACAAACACCCCCCCTAATATAAAAGATTTTGGGTTGGCAAATAGAATATACACAAACGGTGTTTTAGAGGGAACTAGTTCCGGAGGCACTCAACAAGGTTTCTTTTTTTATGAAACTACGGATGATGATGGAAATGACTGCTTAATTTGGGCTCCTTATTACAATGATACAGATGCTATCTTTGGTTTTTATAAGCTAGATTTTTCAGACCACTCGCTTACTCTACTGCAAAGTAATTCAAGTATAGGACAATATTATTTAGGAAGGGGCTTATGGATCGACAGTAACCAACGGTTACAATCTGTAGGAACTTCTTTTTACGGCTGGGATCCCTCTGCACAACTCATAGGAGAGGTTTGGGACAGATATAAATGGAATGGCTCTTCTTGGGTAAAAAGACAAGACGACAACGATCCTCTCGGGGTAAAAAGTACTCATTTGAGCACCGATGCTTTAATTGGAGGGGCTACAATTTCTTTTGACGACGCATCGGGAACTCAAAATTATACAGCCGGAGAGTTAATATCGGTAGCTGTTTGTGATGGTATACAAAATGATGCAGCAACTTCTTTTGAGTCTTTTTCTCCCACAGTCTCTTATTATCCAAGCGAATCAGTTTCTTTTAGTACTACCTTAGGATTAAGCACTCCTTCAGAATTAATTCCTTTTTTCTTGAATGACAGCCAAGGAGTAAACAATAGCACTTGGACATCGTCTAGTGGCCTTGATACACGATCTTATAATACGGATACGTGTGTTATTACAAGAACTCTGTTGTCGGGGGCTTTAGTGAATACTACGTTTCGTGGCAGCATACAGCGCACTGATCGTGGAACTCCTTTCTGGAATTTTACAGGAAGGCAGGATGGCAACACTAGTTCGACCGCTAATACTTATTTTATATCTACTCGATTGAAAATTTCCTCCGCAGCCTCCGGGGATACTTCTCTTACTACTCAACCTTTTGGCGACCTAGATAGTACTAATTGGTATGACTACCCTATAGTAAATCTTCAGGACACCTGGAACTCTCCTCCTACAGTAGGGGTCGAGAGACAAATAGCTTGGGGTTTGACAGATGCAACTTTATATTCGGACTCTATTAGTCCAGAAGAAAATAATACAAATGTAGACTCTTTTTCAGATATAAACTATGGCTTTAGATTAAGTATTGTGGAAAATCCTACAGAAAACCACCCCTACGCTTCTTCAGGAGGGGTTCAACAGACAAGCTCATCCCTGACTATCAATAATTATCTCGAATATCCGAATGACGTTGCAACAAATAACGAGAGTGAAAATTTTACTTCCATCCGAAATGGCACGCCAGTTTTGATAGAAGTTATAGAAGGGGGATCCGTGGTGTACTCTACAACGCAACCCCAGACGCAAATATTTTTAAATGTAGAGGACGAATTTACTAATCCAGGATCTTACTATGATGGAAATTTACAGACAGGATTTCGCGGTCCATTATCAAATACCAGCTCTGGATCGCGACCTGAGTTTAGCATGGCCCTGTTTCCAAAATATTCTTTCTGCCCGTTTACTATTGAAAGAACAGGAACTACAGTTAAATACTATATTCGAGGACTATTAGTTCATACTTCCGCGGCTACTAGCTCAGAGAGTCTTATTCCTTGCACAACAAAGTATAATAATGCGATAGGCACCAATACCAATAACAACACTTTTTGGACGCAAGACTCCGGAACATACCATAGCTTTAAAAAAGCAGCAACAAACGATTATTGGCTAAAAGTAGGAGAGGCAAGCCCTGCAACCGGAGCCTATCGAACAGATTTTAGCCATCTTCAAGCCGCGTACAGACAAACCTATAGTATTACAATTGATGGTACTGAGGCAAATGTTGTTGGGTTTGATAATGCAGCTACTCTCGCTGCAGGAGAAGTTTCTATTTACCCACAAGAAGGATATTTAAGATTCGCCGCCGCAGACGCAGGAAAGACCATAGCAATTTCTATGCCATGTGCTTATTACGACGCTACCTAAAATGACAGTAGGATTTGAAGATTTAGCATTTACTTTTCGGGTTCCTGATAGGGGCGGAGTTACGAAAAGTATAAAGCCTATTTATTCCCTCACCACTTTTGGTGATGGATACGAAAACCGCGTATCTATAGGTACAGATGCTAGAGAAGAAACTTATTCTATTACTTTTACAAACAGACCTATAGAGGAAATAAGAGCTATTTCGGGCTTTTTTGATAATAGGGGAAAATACAAAACTTTTGATTTTACTGTGCCGGACAGTAACGAGCCCTCAGGCGAAAAAATAGTAGTAGTGTATTGTGACAGCTATACAGTAACTTATTTAAATGATGTAATAGGGTCTATCACCGCCAAATTTGTGAGAGTATACGAGTTAGTCTCCGGAACTTCCTCCGTTACTGTATCTTCAGGAAACTTCAATATAAACGAAGGAGAAGTAAAAACAGTAAATGTTAGTAGCTTAGAAAGAGGTCCTGAACTTCTTTATTGGAGTCTAGACGGAGCTTCTTTAGCTGACTTTCAAGCCTTAAACGGCTCTTTTAACATGTCTGGAACTACCTCCCTTTCTCAAGGCTCTTTTGATATAGGGACTTTGGCTGATTTAGCTACTGAAGGCCCCGAAACTTTTACTCTTTCAGTAAGAGAAGTGTCTATTTTCGGAACAGTTTTAGCCCAAGTAAATGTTACTATAATAGATACCTCTAGAGGACCAGAAACTTTTAATTTTGTTGATGCTCAAGACACTCTAATAGGAGCTTTCTACATACTTCAACAAGACACTGATACAGTTTATGTAAGTGTACAAAATTTTGAGCCCGAAGACATATATTATGAAATTAGCGGCAGTGATTATTCTACTAGTACCGGCACTATTTCTCTTACCGGAGACTTTGCTTCTAGTTCTGGAAGTTTTTCTATTACTGCTCCCTCTACTAATGTAGATTTAACAAATACTTTAAGGCTCAGAAAGGACAGTGTTAGCGGAGCTATAGTAGATACTATAACGTTATTTACTCTTGCTTTTGCAGGCGCACAAGCAGTAGATGAGCAGGGAGCTGTAATAGACTCAATATCTGTCGGACCAAACTCCAGCCCAGTTTACGAAGCTACTGTCTTTTTTAAAGGAACCTTATTTCCTATAGAACAAATTTACTGGACTATTGAAGGAGCTGTTCAAGGAGTAGATTTTGATCAAGTGCAGGGGAGTTTTCTGCCTACTGGAAACGATAATTTTTCTGAGGGAAGTTTTGTTATAACAAAGCAGGTTCCTTCTCCAGAAGTAGTAGAGTTTTACACTCTAAACTTAAGAAAGACAGGATTCACAGGACAAATTTTAGACACAGTAGATTTAATTGTAGAAACTACAGGTTTTGTCCAGAGATTTATTATTGATACCACGGAGTTTTTTGGTAGTTATGAAAAAAATGAAGGAAGTATTTCTCGCGTATTTCAAACCATTATTTCTACTGAAGAAGTGGATACAGTAAATCCTTTAGGGGGTTACTCTAATAACCAGGGAACACTTCTAATAGATTTCCAAGATTTGGCTGTCGCTAAACAGACAGATACAGTAAATCCTTTAGGAGGTTACTCTAATAACCAGGGAACAATTCAAATACAACTTAGTGAGATTATCTCTACAGAACAAGTAGATAATATAAGTATGAGAGGAAGCTACACTAAAAATTCAGGTAGTATAAGCATTACTAGAACATAGGAGATTTAAATGAAGAACATTAAAGGTTTAGTGAAAATAATAAAAAAAGATATTAATTCTTTAGAGGTTATAGAAGAAACGGATTGGAAAGAAAATTTAATATTTGATGCTACTATAACAAATACTATGGTAAATTGGGATGAAATTTCTGCTGTAGCAGGCTCAAATTCGTATTTGGATCCGTTTAATTATGCTCGGACTGTCCCAAATACTTACAGGTGGGGTTGTTGGCATCTTTGGGCGGGGGATAGATATGTGCCTAATTTAAATCCTACTGCTAGATCTATTGGAGGTAATTGGTGGATTGCTCAAGAAATAACAGGAACTCCACGAGTACAGAATATAGGTGACGGAGGCTATAATACAACTAGTGAAGTTAAACTAACTCAGCAATTACTTCCTCCGTCCTCAGGAAGCCGTAATATTCATACTATAGGGATAGCCGGAAATGGAACTCACTATAAAATAGGTAAATTTTATTACCCTCCAAGACTGAACACAGCAGTTAGTTTTGCGTCTCCTATAAGTCAAAGCACAACTGAAGTACTGGTAATTTTATATAGAATATTATACCCTTACGATCTCAGCTCTGATAAATCGTTTAATGAACACCTATTTTTTTCTAGACAGGTATTTCCACCCTTCTACGCCGAGGGGGGCTCCATCCCCGATGGGTGGACAGCCTCCTCTTCAGCTGGAGGTTCTTACGGTATGAGAGACCTAAGTTCAGGCCAAGCTACTTGGTGGCTTACTAAAAATAGAGGACAGCTTCCCTTTGATGCTGTAAGTACTTTTAATTATGATGGGTTGCCTATTGTTAGTAGTAATTCTCACCCTACTTCTACAAGTCCTATATCGTGTAACCCGCAATGGGATGGAGGCTGGTATTTTGGCCACAACATAGATACTCTGGACTTGGATGTGGGTAATATAAGAGGCAGTGCAGCTCCTTCTTATCAAAGTAGCGCTCCAGGTAGTAGTTATACAGCAACAGTTTACAATAATATTTTACCTGTAGGAGCGGACAAAACTCAGCAATATTATTACAAAGTTAGCGATAATGATACAGTACCTTTTTTTAATGCGGGAGAAATTGCCACCTCAGACGCAACTCTTACGTTAGACTCTTCCAACTACAGTTCGCAATATCTTCCGGAGATGTGGAAAATAGATTTTTCAGGGACTAGTGGAGGGGTAGGGGTTGTAGACTACTCTTTCATGAAAAGATATACTACTGGATATGTTAACAATACATTTGAGCCTAGATCACAATGGCTAATGGTAAGCAGTGCGACGGATACCTTTTGGGATGCTTTACAAGTAACATCATCCCTCAATATTGCGGGCGGCATTAACACAGATCGCGCAAGAGAGCCTTTTAGAGCTCTTGACGGAAAAGATCCTGCTAATGGTTTAATACTTGCACAACATGATGTTATTGTAGTTACAGATTTTAAAGATTGGTATTATTATTCTAATCAATTTTACCCTACATTTACAGCCACAGCTATAGGACAGTGGTCTTATGACGACTTAAGTGACACTCTCTGGGCTTCCTGTGCAAATACTGGAATTTGGAGTATACAAGCACCGTTTTCATCTTCTGCAACTATTACTAATTATGACTTATCAACTGTTAGTGATGTTGCTGCTACAGTTCAAAACAAGTGTTATGCAATTTCCGTAGGAACTCAATCAGGGGGAAGTTCCTTTAGGGTTCTCTGGGCTTTGATGGAAGGAGCCTTAGTAAAATCAGTTAACAATGGTAGTACTTGGGTAGGGTATGACAGTACATCTACAGGAGGTACAACTTTTACGAACACTACTATAGAAGGTACTTGGAGAGCCCCATGGATTATAAAAGCGGATAAAAATAATGCGGATAGATTATTGATACTTTATAGTAGAAGCCCTAATAGTAGTTTTCTTTACGTTGCCAACCAGGGTGGCGCTGGCTCAGTTGTACAGCACTTAAATGCTACTTGGTGGTCTCCTTCTAATGATTGTACCGAGTTAAGAGCTGACGGGAACTATCTTCCGTTAATCTATGGCGGAAGCTCGGCAAATTTTTCTTGGGGCGCTATTGGAAACGCCAATGTTGGTGTCAATGACGGAACTAGTAGAACAAACTATGATATAAGAGTAGAAGATGCTCATCGTAGACGTTGGTACCAGGATATGATTGGTTGTACCTATAATAATTCTCATTGGTACTTAGGCACTTATGATGCTACTGACCTCGATTCAGGTACTTATAGATTTGCGCCAGTAGAGTTGTCTTGGGAGCAGCAAATAGGCGGTAGTCCAGAAGGGTTAATAGAATTTACAAATGGAGACACTTATAGTGATGATACATTTAGTAGCCTTGGTAATAACAATACCTTTAGAGATTACAATGAGAATTTTGGCACCGATACAGCTGATTGGGGTTGGCTGTGTCCATTTGAATTTGTTGATGATAACGGAAATGATGCCCTTTTACGGCCTCACGGATGGGGCGGTACGGGAGGCTGTCAAAAATGGACTTTTACAGGAAATACTTGCACAAATTTAGGATTCTTTGGTATGCCTACTAAGCCAAATCTTCAACCAGACTCGTATGCTACCCATTTTGTTGGTAAGGGTATATGGTTATGCCAGGATACTAATGTTAACCAAGGCAGGTTTTTCAGACAGGCAGGAGATGAGACAACGCTATTAGGGGTTGATCCTTCTTGGAATATGCTAGGCTTGTTGTGGGATCGATATAAGTGGACTGGATCTGCGTGGGTGAAGAGAGTAGATGATAATGACCCTTTAACGGTAAAAACTACTCATGCTACTACCGATAATTTGATAAGTGGGATTACTATTTCTTTTGATGACGCAGGCGCCACTCAATCCTTTAGTTCTGGAGAGAGAATACTCACTCATATAGTAGATGGTTTTATTAATGATGCAAATGTGAATTCTAAAAGCGGCTTTCAGATAGCTTCTATGTGGGATAATGAAGTAGTTACGGAAGTTACTAACGGAACTATAGCGTCTAATACGCCTTCCGAATTAATTCCTATAACATACTATGATACTACATATTCGGGAGATTCTACTAATGGAACGGGTTTTAGCACTCCTTCATCTGGTTTTGTATTTGAGGATACTCATGGAGTTACAGAGGCAGTACCAACAGGTACTTGGTCAAGCAATTTCCCCTACACCTCGTTTCTAGATTCTGGCTGGCCCAGTACAAAATACCCAACATATAAGGTTAGACTTGGAAGTTTTTACTCAGGCTCTGACTCTCGTTCGGCTACCAGTAATCTTACTATGACCCATAGAGGAAAAAGCTCTTTATCTGCCTCTGGAGATTTTGATTTGGAAGTTCAAATAGATCAAGGGAATGCAGGTGAATATAATAATTCAACCTCCAACACTTCCCCATATGTAGGAAATTTGTGGCTTTGGCATTCCGGAGCGCACGAGCATAAACTATCTTTTGGATTAGTAAACTCTGCTCTTTACAGCGATGCATCTCCTATCGACACTATAGCTGCAGAAAGTGAAATACTTTATGGATTTAGACTTACCCCACAAGATGATAGTTTAAATGGAATTTTAGCTGGCCAACAGGTATCGACTAATGCCGGTGGCAACTCATTTAATATTAATACCCAAAATTTTAGTGATTATTTAACTGGTGTATATATTTTAAATGATGAAATTGTAATAGAAATTATTGAATCAGGTTCTGTAGTAGCTACGTTAAGCAGCGAAAAATTTCATAGTATTATGAAAGCCCAGCAGAATGGAACATACAGTAGATCCATGGCCAGAGTTTCCGAAGATCTTAATATACCTCCTGGAGGTTTTGACTCTACTGCGAGTACAGCTGCAAGGTGGGGTTTTGATGATCCAATTAACGATAGAGTTTGCCCTTTTAATATAAAGAGAACTGGCACTACTATTACGTATTATATTAGGGATGTTTTAGTATATACTTCAGCAGTCTCTAGTTCGGAAACTTTAGTTCTTGGCTTTATTACTGATGATGATCATAATTTAGTATCTGATGGTCAGTATCAACCACGATATGGACTTTTGTTCGACAATATTATGAAGAAACCACAAACAGATTTTTGGGTAACAGTAGGAACCTCTGGTAGTGGTAATGGTAGTTTTAACCCAGATTTTTTATATTTACAGACCGCCTGTAGAGAAGCTTTTAGTATAAAGATAGATGGGGTAGAGGCTACTGTAAAAAATTTAGAAGACAATGGAACACTCGCTGCAGGAGAAGTTTCAGTTTTCCCAAGACAAGGATTGATTAGATGTGCCGCAGCTGACGCCGGCAAGACAGTGACTGTCGCTATTCCTTGCGCATACAGGTAATAACATGACTTTAGGTATAGATTTAGAAACAAGTCCCCCAACCTTTATAAATCCCGACAGAAATGTCGGGAGACAAACTAAGCTTGAGGCTAGACAGTTTAAAGTAGGTTCCTTTGAACAAAGAGGTAGAGCCGGAATAAATCCTGTTCAAGATCTTTTAACTGTAACTTTTAAAAACAGAACCAAAGAAACTATAGATACTTTAACTTCGTTTTTCCAAGAAAGGGAAGGGACTACTTCGTTTTCCTTAACACTTCCCTCTTCTTCGGGGGGAGAAGAAACTATACAAGTAGTTTGCATAGATTTTAGTCAATCTTTCGTTACAGAGGAAAACGGTTATAGTTGTACAGCCAATCTTAGAAAAATAAACATACCTACGTTTAATGGAGTGGTAACATGACAGATATAATAAGAACAACACAACTTCAAGATCCTGGCTCTTCTCTAATAACTTTATATGAGTTAGAATATTCTACAGGATCTTTCGCCTATTTTTATTCCGGAAGAGCGGAATTTGATGGTACTACTTTAGAAAATATTAGATTCAGAGAGTGGAGGCAAGAGTTTGTGGTGGGGGCTGAGATAGAGTACGTAGGTATTCCTATTGAAGCAGAGGGCTTTGATACGAGCAATGACGGGGCAATTTCTAGACCTACCCTGACTATAGCTAATATAGGCTCCGTTTTGTCAGACTCTATAGGGGGTTTAAAGCCTGAAGAATTAATCGGAACTAAACTTACTAAGAGAACCACCCTAGAAAAATACCTTGTAGGAGGTTCGGGAGATGTTGGGCCAGGTTTAGCACCCGTAGAATATCCTAGAACAGTTTATTATATAGATAGAGTTAAAGAAAAAAATATACTAAATATAACCTTTGAATTAGCAGCACCTTTTGACTTGCAAGGAGTTACGGTTCCCAGAAGAGTTGTAATAGGAGGAGCTTGTCCTTTCAAATATAAAGGAGCACAACAACTAGTCTCCCCTCAAGCAAGACTAGGTGGTTGTGATTGGGACTCTACATTTCAATCTCCAAGTAGTTCTTCAGTTTTATTTATAAATGATTTAGATGAGTATGTAATATCAGACACCAATCTTGGACAATTTTCTGCTTGGTCTGGCTCCTCTACTAAAAATTCATTATATACCACTACGAGCACCGCTGACAGATACAGTGCAGACGGACTTTCTACTTCTCCGGTAACTGTTACAAATTATTGGCAAGCAATTACGACCGGTACAGGAACTCCTTCAGATAGCGACAGAGGTAATTGGAGAAGAATAAGACTATACAGTATTTATAGTGCGGGCACTACATATTACGGATATAAACAGTCTGGGTACAATGACTATGTAAAAAAACTTTTAGGAGATCTATTTAAGGTGAAATTAATTACTGTAGATACTTCTGTTAACGACAATTTAAAAGAAGGAAGATACTGGACTTTGGGAGATGTTTGCGGAAAGAAAATAAACTCTTGTGCTCTTAGATATAATGCATTAGAATTGCCTGGAGGTTCTGGTATACCTGATTCAAACTTAAATAAAACAAACCATTTACGGTTCGGAGGATTTCCAGGTGTACAACAAAGAAGATAAAGATATAGTAGAACATTTGTTGGACTGTTATCCTGAAGAAGGTTGCGGTATACTACTAAATAAAAGAGGAAAAGTAGTTTGGATTCCTTGCAAAAATGAAGCAGAAGATAAACTTAACAATTTTAAAATTCCTGCGGAAGACTATATAAAAGCAACTCTACAGGGAGATATATACGCTATAGTACACAGCCACCCAGATAGTGACAAAGGCCCCAGCGAGAACGATATAGCTAGCAGCAATTTTTTGGGAGTTCCTTATATTGTTTTTACTTTGCCAGAAATACAGAAATTTACACACAACCCAATAAAGAAAAGTAATCCTTTGCTGGGCAGGACTTATGATTTCGGAACTAACGATTGTTACTCTTTAGTGCGAGATTACTATAGAGAAAAGCTAAATATAGAGCTTTCTGCAATAAATTTTGAAGATAACTGGTGGAACAAAGGATTAAATTATTTTGACGATCTATACGAGGCTTTTGGTTGGTACGAGGTAGAAACTCCACAAGAGCACGATATGATAATTTTTAGTGTACTCTCAAACATACCCAACCACTGCGGGGTATATTTGGGAGAAGGTTTATTCTTACATCACGCAGAAAACAGACTATCCTGCAGAGAATCTATTTACTCTGGCTGGTCAAAACATATAACGAGGTATATAAGATGCAAACAGTTCGCTTAGTAGGAGACATAGCTAAGTTTGGAGAAGTCTGGCAAACGGATTGCGCAAACATTCGAGATATTTTTAAATTAATATCTTGCCAGACTTTGGGATTCAAAAAATATCTTTTAGAAGCAGAGGAAGCGGGAGTTGCCTATGAAATAAAGAAAGGGAAAGATATTTTACAAAATCCAGAAGACCTACTACTAAGTACTGTAGAGGAAGAAGAGATAATTATAACTGAAGTTCCTGGCGGAGCAAAGGCGGGGTTAAGAATTGTTGCGGGAATTATCTTAGTTATTGTGGGGGCAGTTTTTAATGTTCCCTTTCTTGTAGAAGTAGGCATAAGTCTTATTGTAGGGGGAGTAGCGGAACTATTAGCTCCAGGGCCTGAAACGGAGGATAGTCAGAACGACCCTTCTTATTTGTTTAATGGTCCGGTAAACAATATTTCTCAAGGACTCCCCATACCGGTTCTCTATGGACAACTTATAATAGGCGGGGGAGCAATATCCGCTTACTATTCAGAAAATCCCGTAGTTTTAAGGGGAAGTACTGTATCTTCCAATGCTGCAGGAACTTCAGAAACCGGAAACATGCCAATTAACTTTTCAGGCGGAGAAGGCCCTTCTGTACAAATTGCTAGCGATGCTTCTGTAAGAGATTTCCTTTTTCAAAATGAGCTATCAGATTTGAGTGACGAAATATTCACCATTACTACTGTAGGATATTAAAATGACGACAATAGAAAAACAATACGGATATATAACGGATCTTCTGTGTGTAGGAGAAATAGAGGGACTAGTTGGAGGCTACTCCGGTGTATTTTTAAACGAAACCTCTATAGTAGGCAATTTTAAATATAACGAGTTAAGGGGGCGCTCGGGAAAGTGTACGGTTATAGGTTCGGGGATAAGCGATGCTAATGGTCTGTTTTCTGATGTAAATTTAGATGACGGTCCTCGATATATGCAAATTTTTAGTGCTGGTCCTTCCTCAACAATTTCAGGAACACTAATAAAAGGAAGTAGCGATATAACTACTACAGGCTCTTTCTTTCTAGACAAACATTCTTTAAATTTCACAGGTACTGGTCAAGTAGACCCTACTGATTATATAAAATTTATTGTAAGAATTCCAGGGGCGGGACTAGACGGAGGAGATTATGCTGGAATAGTTATAGGAAATTCGTCTAATACCCAAGCAACTTTATATCCTCCAACAAGTACAGAAGTTGCTAGCGGTACTTCAATATCTGTGGATGAGGTTATAAAAATTGCCTCTATTACTGATAATAATTCTTGCACTCTGGAATCTGCTGTTGCCGTGAACGTGGTTCTATCTAATTGCAGGCTTTCTCCTGCAGTACAGTTTCCCGGATCTTTAAATCCTTCAATAACATATGACGACACCTATGCAGTAGTTCAGAGAGGTTCTAGAAATCAACTTCCCATAACTTCTTTTACACGAGGTCGCTCAGGAGCACCCTCAGCTTCAGTTATTATAGGACGAAATGACGATCTTCAACGCTCTAGCCTAGCTGGAGGAAGTCAATCCCCTATAAAAATATCAGGAGACTCCTTTTCTTTTAGCCAGTACTCGAAAACTGAAATTGACGCCATAAAAGTTGCTATTGAATTTCCTGGTGGTTTAAGGCATAATGGCAGAGAGGGGGAATCGAGAAATGCTTATGTGGAATTTCAAATTATAATTAATTATACTACTCTTGTGGGAGGCTCTCTAACTGAACAAAGTAGGCTAATTTACGGAAAAGACTATGGTGGAGCTACTTTCTCAAATACTATTCCTTCTTGGCCTACTGCTGCTATAAATGGAGAAAGTACCTTAATCAACTATGCACACAATAACTATGCTTATGGCTCTCCTAGAAATAGCACTGGTGTAGTCACAAAAAAATCAGCTAACTCTAGTTTTATTAAAGAATTTTTTATTGACCTAGAAAAGTTTAAACCTTTTCAAGATTGGGAGATAGAAATACGAAGGTTGAGCCCAGAAGCTTTAGGAGAATATTGTCCTGAAGATAATACATGGATCGGGGCGGCTAGATTAAAGAATATCCAAGCCCTAGTTTATGATAAATTTTCTTACCCCGGTACCGCACTTGGTATGGTTAGTTTTTCTGCGGAAGATTTTCAAACTCCTCCTAAAAGAGCGTACCATTTAAGAGGTAAAAAAATAAAAGTACCTACTAATTACTTTACGAGAGAAGAGCTTGGCAGTAGTTCAGCACAATACACTAGGGTTAAGGGCACTGGTTTGGATTCCGGAAGCTATCAAACATGGGATGGTAGCTTTAGAGGTGATAGTTCTCTTGTGCCTACAGACCTTAATTTCCCTAAAGTATATTGTAATAATCCTGCTTGGGTATTTTATGACATTATTACTAATAAGGAATATGGGCTTGGAGAATTTATAAATGAAGATGAAGTGGATAAGTATGCTTTATATCAAATTGCCCGATACTGCGACGAATTAGTAACAGATGGTAAAGGTAATTCAGAACCTAGATTTTCTTGTAATGTGTATCTTCAAAAACAAGAAGAAGCGTATAAGGTTTTAAAGGATTTGAGTTCCGTTTTTCGAGGTATGATGTATTGGATAGATGGTAATATTACTGCAGTGCAGGACAGACCAAAAGAGCCGTCTTACACATTTAATTCTTCAAATGTAAAAGATGGGCTATTTAATTATACCTATACAGGAAGCCGCTCCAGAGTTAATCAGGTAAATGTTCTTTGGAATAATCCAGAAGAGTTTTATAAAAAGACCGTAGTTACCATTGAAGACACGGCAAATATTGCTACTACGGGCAAAATAAATAAGAAAGATTTGGTAGCCTTTGGATGTACTTCGGAAAGTCAGGCAAGAAGGCTTGGTAAGTGGCATTTGGCTACATTATTAAATGAAACGGAAGTCGTTTCTTTTAGTACAGGTATAAATGCCGCTTTCTTAACTCCTGGTGAAATAATAAATATACAAGATAAAGATAGCTCAGGCATAGAAGTTAGCGGAAGAACTGCTGCAGGATCTACAACTAATGTTATTAATTTAGATAGAGTATTAGAGTCTGGGTATCCTGGTGGAGATCCTGCTGATTGTGTTCTTTATCTAATTTATCCCGAACCAGGTATCTTTTTAGCGCAAGACTCAGCGAGTATAAATGGACAAGCGTATACAAGAGGAGCACTTCTTTTAGAGGATAATAATGGAACCCCTATATCTACTATAGAAGACTCTATTAATTTATTAGATGATACTGGAGATCCTGTAATTACGACCTACTCAAAAAACACTAGGGTAGAAGTAAAAGACATAAATGGGCCTTTAAGTGCTTTAAACCAAGTAACTGTAATAGGTGCCTTTAGTTCGGCACCCCCTATAGACGTAGTTTGGGCTATAGGTAGAAAGCAAGACACAACTACCGAGGAGCTTAAAGAATATCGCATATTAGGTATAAAACAAGACAATGCCTCGGAGTATTCTATTACCGCTTCTTCTTATTACCCAGAAAAGTTTGATGAAATAGATGTAGATCCTCCGGTATACACTACAGACTATATACCAACCTCAGGCAGACTAGACTCTGTTCCAGGACCAGCATCTATATCCGTAGAAATGATCCCAGAGGCGCGATCTTCTGATAAAGCAAACCCTACGGGACAGAGAGTAATAATTTCTTGGGACACTCCGGAAGAATCTTATAAAGACTCATTAGGTGTTACCACTCTTATTCCATATAGATTTTTATCTTCTTTTGAGGTTCAACATAACTTTGAAGAAGTAGCTGGGCTCAGCACGTTCAAAACAGAAAAAGTCCCAGGCACTTCCACTTCTATTTCTATTTCAGGAGTTTCAGAAGGATTTTATACTGTCAGGGTAAGAACTGTAAATGATTTAGGAATAAAATCTCCTTGGACTATTGTAAGGCGTTTTGTCTCTTTAAGCTCAGCAGGAAATGCACGAATTAATAGTATAGCTGTTGGAGGCGTTTTATCGGGAGATAGTTTCAGGTTAATTAGCACTACAGGAAAGGTACTGCTATCTTCCGTCCCTTTCTCTTACACTTCGCCTTCTGGAGAAATATTTTCTTATTCTACAATTCCTGCCGGAAGTCCTGATAACGCATTTTTAATAGAAGCCGATTTTTCTCCTATGGGCAACGATGAAACGGCGTACTTATATTTTGATGCTTCTGGAGCTGAAGAAGCTACCCCCAACCCTTGGAGAGAGGTACAAATTTATACAGATGGGGTGGTTAGAGACTCAAACGGTAATTTACTAAACAGACCTTATATAGTTCCGGTTGGGTATACTGGTACTGGTTTAGGAACTACTACAGGAGTTATTGATACTTCTTCAGGTTCTAATACATTAGTAGGGACAGGTACTTTATTTACTTCAGAGTATGCTGTAGGGGATTTATTAAAAACCTCGTCTAATCCTGATGCGGACATAGAAACTCAAGAAGCAGAATATAGAGTAATAGCTTCTATAGAAAGTGATACTCTTTTAACAGTAACTACTCCATTCTTAAAAAATTTAGTTTCAGGATATACTTTTGTACAAGACTTTAAACCGGACGTATCCAGAGATGCGATTTTAGCTAAAATAGAGACAGACAATACTGGAGTGTATTCTGCTCAATTTTATATTAACGGGCTTGGGCCTCAAGGAGCAGATGGACAAAATATAGGTATTGTAGTAACGGATGCCTCTATAGTTTATGACGGGGAAGGATTAAATCCTTCTTACGAGCCCTCGACCTCAGACCCTTCTGCGATAGGTATAGAGACTAGAACCAGCACTACGTCTTCTCCGGAATATAAATATACATTAAATGGTTCTTCAGTAACTTTTCCTGAATTTACTACTAATCCTTTCTATAACTATACAGTACCCACTACATGGACACAGGGAGCGGATATAGTAAGAGTACAAGTTAGAAGAGCAGGGAGTACTGTTATTGAACTAGAAGATTCTATTTCAATAGTTAGAGTCAAGCAGGGCTCTGGAAATTTAGCTGGAGTATTGACAAACCCTACCCACACTGTAAATACCGACGCGGGTGGAAGAACTTTTGAGAGTAATTTTCCAAACGGCTCCGGTCAATGGGAACTGTTTTTTAGTGGAGACGATGTTACTAATATAGGAACTTATTCTGTTGTGGGGGGCACTTCTGCCGCAGGCAAAAGTTCAAAAACTCAAAATGGACTAACCTTTCAAGTAGATGAATCTACAGGTGAATATACTTTGTTGCAATTAGATGCTCCTACTAAATATAATTTAGCCGCAACTGTAGGGGGCAGTTCTCAATCCAATTCTGTAACCCCTTCAGCCACCCTACTAGAAGAAGGAGACTCAGTTAGTTTTTCTGTCTCGGGAGTTGCTTCATCTACAGTATACTTACAGTTCGTATATTTAACAGCAAATGGTACCGATTTTACATCCACCCCACCCTCTAGTTCTTCTAGAGAAGCTATTGTTTTAGATGGGGCTGGTGCAGGTACTTCTTTGACCTATACAACTGCTATAGACTTTGATACTGCTAACGAGGTTTTTTATGCTGAAATCTATAGTTCTGCTTCAGGAGGTAGTCTTTTAGCAACTTCAAATAATATAACAATACAAAAGCAGACGTATAATTTTAGTGTAAGCTCTACAAGTCTTAATAATAATGATACTTTAACCATACATATAGAAACAAACAATCCCAATGTTAGTACTCTATATTTGTCTTTCGATAATCCTTCGGCAGGTTTGGGTACTGGAGACTTTACAAATCCCAATGTCGGATCGGTAGCTCCTATTTCTGCTAGACAAGCAATTACTCTGTCATCACAACAATTTGATTATACTATAGACGTATTTCCAGACAATGACGCTGCGGAGACTTTTGTGCCGGCAGTATATGGAGCTTCTTCAGGGGGTAGTCCTCTATCTTCTTTACCGACCGTAACTCTGGTTGATACTAGCTTATCAGGAGCTACGGCGCAGTGGGCAGGTAGTACCTCTTTTGCAGCTTCTAGTGATTCTGAAAATGGCGGTAAACAAGCTGCCAGCATTAGTCTATACTTTTATAGAGACGGAGATGCTGAAGTCGTTTACTTCGGAGACTTTTTAACGGGATCGATAGATGTAGATGACTGGCTTCCAGTATCTGACAGGACTAGTACTATTGGTGATCAGTACGAGATTAAGTGGGATAAAATCAGTGGAGTTGTATCCGCAAATTTTGCAGAAGATACTTGGGTTCCTTTAAATTTAACAAGAGTTATCTCTGGACCAACTGTAATAGCGTTTGAAGAAGAGCCGGAACTTCTTACGGGAGTAGTGAATGTTCAAATAAGAAAACCAATGTCGGCACCAGATTTTAGTGTAAATATTACTCTGCAAGCCGCTGTAGCTATATAAGGAAATATAAATGCCAACCCAAAACGTAGAAACTTTTGATAAAATATCTGTTACTGTAACCGCTTCTACAGGAACGACGGTTACCCCAACAACTGCTACAGATTGTGTAATAAGACCATTTACAACACAGTTTAGCCCCTTTACTTTTGAAATAACAAATTTTACTTCTAGTAGTTATGTCGCTTCTTTTACCGACGAAGGAGGAGGGCCTTTGAGTTATACAGGTTCTGTTTCAGCAACTGGAGCTTGGATTTCTGACTCTGAACAGTTTACTACTAAAGCAGTTTATGGAACTAAGGAAATAGATTTAAAATATACTGCTGTAAAATCAAAGTCAGGCGGAGATGGTGTAGAAGGCCTAGAAGGAGCGGACGGAGCGGACGGATCGCCCGGAGTGGACGGAGCACAAGGTTTAAAAAGTATTACAGGTTTAATATACTATACTGTTCCTTCTGCGACACCGCCTACGCCTTCGCCAACCGCAACTAACTATACTTTTAGCACCGTATCTTTTACAGGATTAACAGCTAACTGGAGCTTGGAGAGACCTACTATAACCGCCAGCAATGCTAATAATTTTTGGGAGTCTACATTTAATGCTACAGAAGATAGCTCGGAAGCTGATATAAGTTCTGGAGCCAATTTAACCTTTACTACTCCCATTCGAGTTCAAGACGGTTTCGGAGACTCTGTAACAGAAAATGTAATTGATATTAATGCAGCCGCAACTAAGTGGGTAGGGGTTGATATAGTAAATTTTACAGAAGATAGCACTAATCTCCCGCACCCAAGGGCCAGTTCTGTTTTCTCTTACACTTACAACAATACTGTAGGCAATCTTGAATTTGCAGTTGGAGGAGCGAATACTAATAAAAGTTACTTAGTTACTTCTCATTCTTTTTTTGCCGGAGATGTTGAAGTAGCAAGATTAAAGATGAGACATATTGCAGAACCTTTTAACTCTTCAAATGTCCAAGAGACAGACAAAATTAAGAGCGTATACTACGAACTTGAAGTAGTCGGCAGCCCTGGGTCAGTTTATTCTACAGAAAGTAACTATCGAGTAAGTTTGGCAAGTAGCTCTTCTCCGTCTTTCGTATATACTTCATCCTGGGCAGGAAGCGGGAGCCCTACTACAAATGGATTTGACGAAATACAGAATCACGATATGACAGCATTATCATCCTATCAAATTACTATAGAACATACTCCATCAAAGCAATTAAAGACTCTATATGTATCATACACAGGAGTAGCGGATAGTACTATTGATGTTGATGTAAACGCAGGAGGAAAATCATGAAGATATTAAATTCAAACAGTAGTTGTTACTTAACAGAAGTACAAGAGACTTTTTCAGATGCAGAAACCTTAAATTCAATTTTTAGAGACTATTTATTCCCAAAAAGTTTACATGGATGTCTAGATATGTGCAGTGTTTCTGCAACTACTTTAAATGATAGTAGAGTGGTTATAAGCCCACACCCTAGAATTGAGGCTGGAGTGTTTTTTCTGTGCAATTCTTCGCATCAAAAAGTAGGAGCTATATCATTTACTTTTAGCAATAATGGAAGCACTACGAATACTTATTTAACAAAAGTAAAAGCTGTAGTAAAAGCTTCTGAAAGAGGTCAGGGATATTTTACTGAGATGTTTACATTAATTTCATGGTTTGCAAATCAGTTTTTACAGTGTGACTATGCTCAGATAGGCGTGGTAGATACTGCACCTCAGGTTGCTGGAAAATTAGACGCAAGAGCTGTAACTAACTATGAGACCACCGATACTTCTCTTTCTAATGTCCCCTATAATTCTGTAGTACAAAAGCAACTAAATTTAACAGACTATGCGAACTCGTTTTCGGAAGAAGAATGGTCAGGCATTTCTTTGATAGTAGGAGATACAACCGTACCCGTACCTACTAAAGGTGTGCCCAGTTTTTAGATACTATTATCTCAATACATAACAGGAAACAAAAAAATAAATCTTGACATTCTTCTATTCAGTTGATATAATTTTCATATTCTTACAGTTTCGTACCTAGAAACAAGTATTTTCCGGAAATCAATTACTATGTCGTATCAGGCTAGAGATCTTTCTCCCCTCGTCAGAGGAGACGATTGGACTATAAAACTCACTCTAAGCGACTCTGGTTCGCCTTTAAACATTACTGGTTATACATACTGGTTTACCTTGAAAGATAATATTGATGACGCAGACCCAGGAGCATTACAGGTATCTATAACTCCTAGTGCTTCTGGAAGCCCCAGTGAAGCAAGTCAAGGAATAGTATATATTACAGCTGCTAAAGCATTGACAGATACTGTTACTCCTGCAACCTATAATTATGATGTACAGCAAGTAGATGGCACAGGTAAAGTTCAAACCCTACTCATTGGAAAAGTGAAAGTAGTGAAGGATGTTACTAGAAGTATTGCATAATGGCTTTCGGAACTCGCACAACGATTTTCAATGACCTCGACTCAACTATTGGAGCTAACGAGTATTCTCCTGGCGGGGGTAATGCTGCTATTGCAATTAATGCTGCTGACGGCTTTGAACTTCAAGGAGTTGGTTGTGGCGAGTTTCGTATAGACGCGGAAACTAACCTAATTAAGGGTATCGGTGAAGTAAACGGAAATACTGTAGATTTGTCTTCTTCTGGAAGTGCAGCGTTATACTGGTTTAACACTTCCGTAGGCGCTTCTCTAATCAGCTATGACTTTTTAATATATGACGGAACTACAGAGGGTATAGTAAATTTAGGGGATTTTTATCCTGCAAACGGAGGCTATACACCTATTTGGTGTGATGCTGATCAATTTTCAGGAACACTGACTCTCTCTGCTGTACAAGCGTTGGCATTTAGAATTTCAAACAATGATACGGGTTCTGGTAATAAGCCCAATTCTTTTGTAGATAATGCTAGATATTTTCAGGGCTCTCAAGTAGTTCCTTTTTTTATCAACGGAACTGCAGATAATACTATAGCTTTTATTAGAACTTCTGAAAGCAATAAAACAACAGGCTATAATGGGTTGCTTCTCAATCAGGGAGGGGTTGATTTATTTTTCTCTAAACTAATCGTGGGCGAAGGAGCAACTGCGGGAACGGCAGTTGCAACCACTTTTTCAGAAACTGATAAAACTTTTGTACACGTAGATCAAGCTGCAATTAGATCTGACTGGTTAGGTTGGAGAGTTAATTTAGGGAATGCTTCTACCACTTTCTCTCTTGATAACTGTAACTTTCAATCTTCTAATGTTGCTACAGCTGTAAACCGTCCAGAGTTGATTTTTACCGGCACAGCAGGAACGGCATCAATAACCTCCTGTGCGATTCTAGGGGTACGTCAAGCAACCTTAACTTCTTCAGTTACGATAGACGGAGGAACGTTTGATGTAGTATCCTGTACTCAGGGCGGAGCGGAGATTAAGAATACAGTATACCGACCAAGAAGTGCTTCTGGAGTAGCAGCAATAACTGATGGCACTTTTGGAGCTACGGGAATACACGATACCGTAATAACTCAGGTTGGGAGTGGTCATGCTTTTGAAATAACAGCAGCAATGGCAGCTGCAGCAGGCTCTCCACCAACTCTTAACTTTAACAGTTTAGAGTTTGATAACACGAGCTTTGGGGCAGACGGAACAGCGAGTGCCGCATTAAGAAATACTTCGGGAGAAGAAGTAACTATTAATTTAGTAGGAACTAGTAATACCCCTACAGTTATAAATGTTGGGGCAGGATCAAACACTTTATTCGTAGCGTCTAAAACTCTAACTATTAGTAATATAGAGCCAGACACAGAACTAAGAATATATACTTATACAGATATTAATGATCCTACTACATACACAGAATTAGCGGGGGCAGAGTTAATAAATTCAGTGCCTACAGGAAGTACATTTGATACTGTTATTACTGACCCAAACGATGCAACAAAGTTTCAAGTAACTAAAAGCTACGATTCAAGTGGAGGAGATTTTGGCACTATATTAGTCGCACATAATCTTGACTTCATTTTCTTTAGAGAACCAGTAACTTTAAGTTCTACAGAAAACACCAGCTTTACTGTATTCCAAATAGGGGATCGAAATTATGATGCTGGTACAGTATAGTCTATATTAGACAAAGAAGTAAAAGAGGAAACCAATTATGTCTGACGCATTTCAAGATAATGAAATTACAGATCCCGATCAGCTTTCATTCTTAAAAACTACCAATATTGCTACTGCTTGGGCTGTACCTCCGGCGGAAGAGTTAATTATTGATTATGTGAATAAAGTTATCGGTTTATATGTTGGGGCAGGAGACTCACCCCCTAATAACCTTACAAATGACGGAGTAACTATTAAAGCAGTTTACTCTAAACTAAAAGATGCTTGGAGAAGTGATGCCGACTTGATTAAGTTTGAGTTTCCTATGGGACCAATTACTGACGAATCTTTTGAACTTATCAACGGCTGGAACTGGGATAAAGGTAAATCAGCTTCTCCTCAACGAGTTTCTGGTACTGACGGTATTCAGGCAGAGACTACAGAGCTTCTTCGTACTGGAGGATGGCAGGTTGTAACTGGCGGTACTACTACCGAAGAGTGGGCAGGTGTTATTACTCTGGGAGCTCTTGCAGATACTGACCAAGTTTACTATCAACAAGTAAATGATGAGACTGTAGATAATACATCTAACTTTATCCTTAAAGGAAAAGTTAATCAGGCAGTACAAATTTTTGACTCTGCGCCTTCGCCAGACACTTCAAATAAAACTTACTTTAAAGTATTTGTGAGAGAGTGGAAGAAAACTTATGCAGAATCAGCTTTCTCTGATATTGGTGTGGAAACAGCAACTTTCCAGGCGTATCGTTTCCCACTTATTAATGCGGTTGACTTAAATGTTACTCATGCTGAAGAAGTAGTAAACGGTACAGCTTCTTTCATAACTAATGCTACAGGAACCGGTTCGGCTCAGACTTATACTACAGGCACAACAGCTCACGGGCTTGCGGTAGACGATGTAGTAACTATTACAGGTATGACTCCTGCAGGCTACAATGCTACTTCAGCAACTGTTACTGCTGTAACAAGCACTACTTTTACGATTGCGGGAGCAGAAAGCGGGGCTTTCTCTGCGGGGGGTGCGGTACAGTTAGATTTATACGCAAATATGGCTATTACCTATGCTCGTGATGCTGATGATGAAAGAGTTCTCGCTGAGGCACCTTCTACAGGTACTCAGGGCTATGTAAGGGGTGCTTGGTCTTCTGGCGTTGCTTATAATGTAGGAGATGTAGTTCAGGATTCTAATACTCCAGGCAGATGGTTTATTGTAACAGTTGCAGGCACTTCTTCCGGCGATGCTACGAATTTAGCTGGTGGTTCTGACACTGGCGTTACTTGGGCTTCATATTCGTTTGAAAGAGAAATTAATACAGATAATTTCCGACCCTTTATTGTAGCAATAGATGGAGATACAACAACTGCAAATATAAATGATGGTGCTGCACGTACTTCGTATATTTACGAATTCGTTCAAGCAGAGCTTAGAAAAGCTGTTGATATTGACGATGCTGCTCCAGGCACTGTAATTGGTAAAACAGCTGCCTCATTGCTTACTTTCGTTGGTCCTACTCTCGTAACTTCGAGAGGAGTTTACGTCGATTCGTTTGCATCTGCGGACCAGAACTCAATCGATTTCTTTGACGCTACAAATACTCTTCAACGCTTTAACTTCGTGTCTCTGTTTACGATTAACTTCGGTGCAAACTTGCAGGCAGATCCTTACGCTAAGTATTTTGTATTCTTTACCTCAGGGGATGGTGCTAACGATGATTATGGCGAAATTAATGCTATTCTCGTTAACCATATTGACGCCGTTCCGGGTCAAATGACTGGAAATGTTAATCCTGGACAAACACCAAATGAAAGAACTTTTGTAGAACATCTTTATGACTATGATGTAAATATTCAGAGAGGTGCAGGCACAAATGAAACCGATGCTCCGGTTACAGTTATCGGAATCGGACTAGAAAAGAGTCAGTGGGTGAAAGCAACTAGCACTATTGGTCGAGATAAGACCTCTAATGTTACGCTTACATCAGCTTTGGAAAGAAACTACGCTCAAGGAACAACATTCCCATAATATTAACCTCAATAAGGGCGGGGCTTGTCCCCGCCCAAAGGATTTTATATGTTTGAAAGATCAGACGTCAGATACGCTTGTTATAGAAAACAAAAAGGTATTGACGCAGAAAAACACCAAGAAATTATATCAGAAATCGATAAAATTAAGTTACCCACAGATAAATGGGAAGACTTTTCTACAGGCTGGGATGTTTTTGTAACTCCTAAAGAAATTACTAGAATAGTCCCTGAAACAGATTTTGATTATATTCATACTACCTGTACTGAGTTTAAAGTAAAAACCAATATGGGGCTTAGCAATCAAGAAATTTATGAACAAGCAGACAAAAGACAGAAAAATATTTTTGAAATTGTTATGCTGAATAATATTGAAGATGATTTTTCGGGTTTTGGAGAAACTTGGAGAGTATCCGTAGATCAAGGCTCTAAAAGAATTGAGGTAAAGAGTTTAAAAACTAAACTCAATAAAGTACCTAAACCACCCCCTAAACCGGTGGCTTCAGCTGTTAGAAATACTATAGTGGATATGACTGATGCAGAGCCCATAGAGGATCAAGAGCTTATAAAGAAGCTAAAAGCTCTTTTGAAAATGACAGATAAGGAATAGATATGGCAGGCGAAAAACGATATACAAGAATTCCACCGGAGAGTACTGGCGACCGTGTGTACATGGTTCACACTGCCGAAGTTGAATTTAAGAACGGTGGTAATTCTCCAACAGCAACATACGGTAATCACGACTGGAAAGTAGGTGAAAGATATGATGTTGCTGGATTTGGAATGATTCACATTCATGGCGTGTATGACCGTCAGGACGGCACTGGTATTCTTGCAGTACATTACTCTCAAGCCGATAAGATGGAAAACAACGTTCCGGACGCTGATTCGTTAATCTCGGTTGACGGTGTAAACGTTGGTGAAGTTGTCACTGCATATGATGTTTATATTCCTGCACAAAACATTATGGGATATGACAATCCGGAATATGGGTGGAACATTGATCGTTTTGGTTCTGGACCTGTTACATTTGCGGAGGGTCCACCTTTGCTTACTGGGTTCGGTTCACTTAAAGTTGACGATGCTAGACTATTGGCCACTTATGATTTTAATAAAAGCAATTTACCTAACGAATTTGTAAACTCCCGAGAAGGCGGTTCAGCAGTAAGTAACACATGGGATCCTATTACTCGTGGTGTAAAACTTGCGGTGGGCGTAGATCAAGGTGATCGTGTAACACAAACATCAAACCTGTTTCACAGTACAGAAGATGGTGCAAGTATGTTGTTCATCCTGGCTGCCAGAAGTGGTGATGCAGGAAAGGAAAATGTTGCCCGAAACTGGGGATCATTTGATGCAACAGATGGATACTTTTTCCAAATAAAAGGATCGGACGTAACGCCTGGAGGTAGAGTTCAAGGTGGTTCGTCTACTGCAGTAACTCCTGGCGCTGGTTCAGCATTAAGAGTTGTTCATCGTTATACATTCAATGGTACAACGGGTAATCACGAAATACTTCAAAATGAGTGGAACAAAGACACTCTCTTAGGAACTGGTGGTGCTTCAAACCCCTCTGGTATGCAATTAGACGTTACAAAAATAAATGCGTATTGGATTGACTATCAATACTTAGGAGGAGGTAGAACTCGTTGGGGTGTATTCTATAAAGGTGACCGCATTGTATGTCATGAAATGATTCATGGCAATGCAGAAGAAGGTCCAATGACTCAAAATAGTCATCCGATTTCTAATCCCAATAGACCTGTGTGTTGGGCAATGGCTAATTATGGAACTACTGGTAGTAGTTCAGAATTTTATGCTTATGGTGCTGGTGTATTCATTGAAGCAGCAACAGATCCGTTACGAGCTTCTCAACAAATTAGTATTGATGTGCAGACAAAAACATGGGGTCAACCAGAACTTCATCCTTATTGGAGAACTAAACAATCTCGAAGTGGTAGTTCCAGCAATTTTCCCGCCCTGTTAAAATCAGGTACATATAGCAGTCAAAGCAGCACACAGTATGCAATGACTTTATCTCCCGAACAGTTTTTATCTAACGGTGATGAAAATCATTCTGTTTATCAACCAGTTATTTTTCAGTTAAGTAATCACGAGATAGAAACCGGAGACCCATCTCTTGTAGAGATTCGTGCTTTCTATGGTTGTGTAATGCGAGGGTTGGAATTCGACGACAACAAACCAAGCACCCCAACTGTTCTTTTTGATGAAGAGGGTGACCATTTAGCTCACGTAGTAGAAATTGGTAGATTTGTAGTTGACGGTTCAAAGGAATTCAACTTCAGTGAACTATCAGACAATTTCCAATACGGTACAGTAAGAAATCTTAGTGACCAAAAGTTTTCAAGAGCACTACAACCTTTGTCAAAATGGACAAGTAACGTGGATCGTTATAGCACTGGACAATCCAAAGTCGTCGTTGAAGTAGGTCCAGATCCAGTTTATGGTTCCAGCGTACACTATTTTGCAGATAAACAACCTGTTGTAATCAGAGAGGTTGATGGAGATCAAGTAATCAGTGACGCATTTAGCACTGCAACAACTTTCACAAATATTAAAACAGCAGGTGCTTCTGGGTATGCTTCTGCAGATCAAGTAGATAATCCTGCGAATTGGCATTATATATCGTTGATAGATAGAAACGAGGCTTGGTTATATAATAGTCAAGCAGATATCGATGATGATCGTTTGACTCGTACTGTTGATGTAGATGATTGTACAGGTATGGATTTAGGTCAAACATTTGTAATTACTTCTGGCAACCATGAAGCTAAAATTATGAAAATTGATGTAGATAAAGGTGTCGAAAACGCGAATGTAATTGCAGCAACTGCAGCAGTAAATGGAGTCGAGTATCAGATTGTTACTGTAGGTAACACTGACTATACTGGTAATGTTGGAGCAGCAAGAAGCGTTCCTGGAGAAATATTTACAGCAACAGCTACAGCACCTACAGGAACAGGCACTATTGTTGCAACTTCAAACGGAGGCACAATAGCGATTGTGGGTAGAAGTTCTGCACAAGCAAACTACATTGGAGCATTCACAACAAACGATGGTTCATCGCCTATAACGACACTAGCTTCCGGAACTGCTTCTAATCCCGATACCAATGCAAGTCTTGCTAAAGATTATTGGACTTCGATCAATGCACTTAGTTACACTGATTTGGGTATGGATGTTGCCGAAGATTTATCAAGTTCAACTGCTCCGACTTATACTGGTTTGGCGTTATTCGGTAATCCAAATCCAAGAGCAGCATGGACATTTATGATTAAGCATTTGGATAATCCAGACGAAGACGCTGACGGCGACCAAGCCCCAGTTAAGAAAAATTCCAGAACAAATTGGAATATATTCTGGCGTGAGAAGTTACAGTAATGCCCAATATAGTTTTCAATTATGGAGAATGGACATATTGGGAGGACTACGCTCCTCCTACTTATGTAGGCAATCAAAAGGTAACTTTTGATGGCCCGAATCGTTTGATTCTTGTAAATGAAGGCGAGACCACCATTGATATTCAAGAGGATGTATATTCAAATTGGAAAGAGTGGATGCTTCAAAGAGACAATGCAAAATTTCCAGAAGCATTCCTTCCTCTTGGCGGCGACCCGATCACTGATACAACGTTCGTAGGAGATACGTACTTTTTGGAGAATGGGTGGAGAATTCAGCCATGGCCTTCCGGACAGGGGTATATTTTAGATGTTATTGGAAATATTTATACTCGCGAGCCTAACCAGAATCCTGTAAATCCAACTAATAATGTATCAGTACTTCTAACACGATCTAATATTACTGAAACTGCGATCGTGGGTGGGGCCGATACAGAAAATAGACTTTTAGAAATATGGAGAATTCTAGGATTGGACTCTCTCAATCCCCAGTCTATAAGAGACACTTCGATTACTGTAGGAAATATTACTTTAACTATTGAAAATAACGAAGTTCAACAACTTACTACGGTAACAAGGTCATGAGCTTTCAGAGAAGGTTATCTCTAGCTACCAGAGGCTACAGAGGTACTTTTATTGAAAATGTCTATGTAAACGAGGAGTTTTTTATTAAAGAAGATTTTGAAACAGTAGATATCAACTTTACAACTCCTTTAGCCGTATTAGAGGATGTTTCTGTAAATGTTGATTCTGTATTGGATATAGGATTTGATATAGGTATAGAGCATGTAGGAATAGATGTTGCTATAGATGAACTTCAAACAGATGTAGATAGTTGTTAAAAAAGGGGCCGAAGCCCCTTTTTATTACTTAAAAATATCTTGCCAATTACCTGTAGTGCTCGCTCGAGCATACTCTGTAGAACGGTTTTCGAAAAAGTTCGTGTGCTCTACAGCGTTTACCATATAGTCTAGCCAAGGAAGAGGATTGTTTTCTGAATTGAAAATCTTCTTCATCCCTAACCCCAAGAGTCTTTTATCAGCAATATACCTAATATATGCCTTTACTTCTTCTGCCGATAGGTCTTCTACTTCAGTAGCTCCAAAAGCAACATCAATAAATGCATCTTCTAGCTCCACTACTCTTTCAGCAGCACAATAAATTTCATACTTTAACTCGTCGTTCCATATCTCAGGGTTCTCCTGAACATATGTTCTGAAAAGTTTTGACATTCCTTCTACATGTAAACTCTCATCTCGAATTGACCAGGTAACAATCTGCCCCATATTCTTCATAAGATTATGGCGAGGAAAATTCAATAAAATCGCAAAGCTACTAAATAACTGTACTCCTTCTGTGAAACCACTGTATACTGCTATAGTTTTAGCAATATCTTTCTTGCTATCCATATTAAAGTTAGTTAAATATTCATGCTTATCAGACATTTCTTGAACTTTCATAAACATTTGATATTCTTCTTCGGGAAACCCTAGAGTTTCTAGGAGAGTAGAATATGCGTCTTGATGAACGGCTTCCATTGCTGCAAAAGCAGACAACATCATTCGTACTTCAGGAGCTTTAAACGTAGGTAGATAATGCTTCGCATACCCACAACAAACGTCTACATCACTCTGCGTGAAAAAACGAAAGATATGTCCAAGTAAACGCTTACTACTATCATCAAGAGAACGATAATCTTTAAGGTCGTCTGCCATCGGAACTTCCTCCGGCATCCAATGGAGGTGCTGTTGTGTTTTGTACGCCTCATACGCCCAGTTATACTGAAACGGTTTGTAATAATTTCTTTCATCTGTAACCATAAATTACCCCTCACAAGCTAGACAAGAATCTTCGTTGTCAAATATAAAATCTCTTAGTTTTTCGTCTGAAACTACTTCCGCACGTTTGTAGGCTTCACTTCTCGCATAGTATAAAGTCTTCATACCACGACGCCAAGCAATCATATGCACATTGTGTAGTTCCTGTTTACTCACATCTGCTGGAAAAAATAAATTTACAGACTGTGACTGACAAACATGTTGTTGTCGATCTGCTGCAAACTCTACAACCCAGCGCTGGTCAATTTCCACTGCTGTTTTAAATACATCCTTTGTCCAAGTATCTAAAAAGTCTAGGTGCTGTACACTTCCTCCATGGGTCATAATATCTTTCCACACTTCTTCCGTGTTCATGTCAATCTCGTCCAGAGCATGTTCGAGATACTCATTCTTTAGAAGACTTGTACCAGACTTTGTTTTTTGAGTAAAAGCATTTGCACGATAAGGCTCTATGCTTGGACTCGTATTTCCACAAATAATGCTACTGCTAGCATTCGGGGCGATAGCTAGAAGATGAGCATTACGAATTCCATAACCGACTCCATCAGGACATTCCCCTTTATCAACAGCTAATTTCTTACTTGCTTCGAGGGCTGAAGACTTTATGTGCGAGAAAGCTCTCATATTAAAACTCTTCGCCATTGCGCTCTCAAACGCAATATTATGCCTCTGAAGGTAAGCGTGAAAACCCATGGCTCCAAGACCGATTGATCGCTCTCTCATCGCACTATACCTAGCTTTCTCGAGAGAAGAAGGTGCGTGTTGAATAAAAAATTCAAGTACATTATCTAACATACGAACTAGGTCAGGAATGAATTCAGGAACATTTTTCCAGCTTTCATACTCTTCTAAGTTTACACTAGAAAGACAACATACTGCGGTTCTGTCTTTATTTGTGGGCAGCGTAATTTCTGAACAAAGGTTTGAGTGATGTACTTTTAGCCCTAAGTTTCTTTGATATTCGGGTAGATCGTTATTTACTGCGTCCTCAAACATAATGTAAGGTTCGCCAGTTTCCACGCGGTTCTGAATGAGTTTTACCCACAAAGCTTTCGCAGGAACAGTTTTAGTAATTTCACCACTATGAGGGTCTATCAAATCCCAGCTATCATCAAATCCTGGTTCTTCTGTCGCTTGCGCGATAAGTTTCATAAACTTGTCAGGAATGACCACAGCATGATGAAGATTGGTAGACTTTCTATTGATATCGCCGCCAGTAGGCTTGCGTACATCGAGAAACTCTTCGATTTCGGGATGAGAAATGTGTAAATAAGCCGCATATGAACCTCTTCTAGTTACTCCTTGTGAAAAAGCGAGCATTTCGGCATCGACTACCTTCATAAAAGGAATTACACCTGTGCTCTCACTTCCGTTACTTGTGCGGGAGCCCACAGAGCGAATATCGCTCCAGCTTCCGCCTACCCCGCCACCGACAGAGGAAAGAAACGCATTCTCTGTGTAATGCCCTGTTAGTCCTTCCCTGCTATCTTCAACATAGTTGAGAAAGCAAGAAATAGGCAACCCCCGCGTAGTTCCTCCGTTCGAAAGAATTGGAGTAGAAAACATAAACCACAAATTGCTTGCGTAATCATACAGACGTTGTGCATGCGCTTCATCATCTGCGAAGGCTTTCGCCGCACGTGCGAAAGCATCCTGAGGCGACTTCTCCCCCTCTATCAAATATCTGTCTTCTAGAGTTTGAATGCCAAACGCCGATAGAAGACGATCTCTTCCATAATCAATTACCATTAATAAATTCCTCTACTTTCTCGTCTATTTCTTTTAGACTATGCCCTGGATACTCTATTGCATCATCACAATAAGTGATAAGATCCATCATTTTATAGTTTTGTAAAATTAAATCCCCGCTTTCGTTAAGCGCTTGAATATATTTGTATTTTCCTTCTATAGGTATAGCATCATATATATCAAAAGCACTGCCAAACTGTTCCATTAAGTCTGTAGCTCTTTTTGGCCCTATACCAGGTATTCCATCTATATTGTCTCCTTTGTCTCCAGTTAGTACTTTGAAGCTAATATATTCTTCTCTAGGGAAACTAAAAAATTCTCCCCAATTAAATACCGTGGTTTCTTTTCGAGTAACTGTAGAGAATCTCGATACGTTTTCATTAACAAGTAAGTCCCAGTCACGGTCGCTTGAAATGAGCCATATATCTTCTATCCCGTACTTTTCTCTATTTTTAACAACGTAGGCAGCAATATCATCTGCCTCAACTCCCTGGTATCGAAGAACTAGAAACTTTTCTGAGAGAGTAATAAGTGTTCTCTCATATTCCTCAAAGAAAAGTTTTATTTCTTCTTTCTCTTTTTCAGTTTGGTCTTTATATCTTTCTTTTCTATTTTCTTTATACTGAGGACATTCATCTTTTCTATACTTACTATTTCCCCAGTCTGCGGCAATAATAATATTACTGCATTCGTAAGATTGAGCCAAACTCTCTACTGTTCGTAGATAATCGAACTCAAAGTCTAATTTTCCCTGATGTTTCCATCTAAAAGCAATATTCATAGCATCTACTATAAGAACATTGTTATTTTTTTCCATAATTTGATTTTTAAAACTAACCACCAATAAACTCCACTTCTTCTTGTTCTAACCATTCTTCCGCTAGCATAACATAGCAATCTAGCCAAGACACTTGCATATATCTCGTATTTTTGGGCATTATTGAAGTCGCTACAAATACTTTCGATCTCGAATACTTAAAAAATAAAAGAGGTTTTTGATTTTTAAATCCCGCTTGTCTTACGATTTTCTCCCACCACTGTAAGAAATGGTTAGTTTTATTTGTAAATACTTTATCTGTAAAGGGAGATTTTTCATAGTTTTTTACTTCTATACAAAATAAATTCTTTTCGTCAGGAACATATAAGTCTCCTTTAAGGTAAGAAAGAGCCCCCGAACTGGGGACTCTCTCAAACTGTAGGCCACTGGCATCTCGAAGCATATCTCTTACAAGATATTCCCCTCTTGCTCCTTTTGCTCTTGAATCTACCATTATGCTACCAACCTACTTATATTGCCTGATTTTTGAACCTCCACTTTTTCTAGTAATGGATGTGACCACCCATGATTTACTAGGTAGGTGTTCAAGTCTTCTTCTAATAGAACTTCTACGAGTTTCTCTTTTCCTACTTCGTCTAAAACTGTCATAACTTCGTCCAGAAATAATACATTGATACGACTTGAAGAAAGACTACTCATCAACTTACGAATTGCAAGAAGAGTAGCAGTATTTACTCTCGCTAGTTCCCCACTAGAAAGCGCAAGAATATCAATTATATTTCCATTGTCTGTAATTTCTACGTTTAACTTATCGTTATTTACGGCGAAATTCAGAGTAAAACGACCGTCTGAAAGTTCTGCGAGGTATTCACTCGTTAATTCTTCCAGTTCTTTCACAAGATTTTCGATCTTGTATGCTATTAGACCATTAGTACTAAAGGCTTTTTTAAGAATTTCAAGATTACCTTTTCTTTCAGCAATTCTACTATAACGAGTAGATACTTCTTCAAGTTGCTTTTCAAACTCTTTTGTTTGTTCGCTTATAACTTCAATCTTTGCGTTATAGGCTGAACGAGCTTCGTTCTCTCTCTGAAGTTTTTCAATATCGTTCTTTTGAGTTGCAATTCGATTACGAACTTGCGTAACTCTAATTTTAAGCTCTTCTTCGTCTACGAGAAGGCTCGGGAGAGAGTCGTCCACTGAACGATACAAATCCTCCCACTCTTTCTGTTTTGTAGATTTTAGCTTGAATTTCTCATTGTTTTCTTGAATTTCTTTAATTTTCTTCTGGATATCATCTTGTCTGTCTTTTTCGATTTTAATTTTTTCTTTCTCTCCCGAGATGTGTTTTTCTTTAAAATCGTAGTCAACGGATTGTTCACAGGTAGGACATACATTTTCCAGGTTCTCCATCTTTCGAATGACTTTTTCCGAAGAGCCTATCGACCCCGCTATAGCGCCTAGCTGTGACTGCAACTCATCATAAGACTGAAATTCAGATGCTTTGATAGCATTAATTTCAGAAATATTAATTTCTTTCAATAATTTTTTATACTGATTATTTTGAGAAATTTGTCGATTTGTTGATGAAATATTTTTAATTTCAGCCATAAGAGAACTTAATTCTTCCTCATCGTCACTCGACATTTTCGGTACTTTTACAAGTTCTCGTGGGGTAGTATCGGTCAAACGGTTATTTTCCAACCATTTTTCAATAGTCGAAATGCGACCTTCAAGCGTTGCAAATTCTTGCTCGACTTCTCTAGAAGCATCCTTGAACACATCAAAAAGTTTTACATACTTTTCTAGCCCTAACAAGTCTATAAGAAACTTTTTACGATTAGCATCAGTAGCAGTTAAAAAATTCAAACTTGCGTTTGTATTTTGGTAAACTACCTGAGAGAATGTTTTGAAATCAATTCCAAGAACTTCTTGTATGCTTTTATAAGTATTGGTAGCCGTATGACTACCAATATCTTCTCCGTTCTTTAGAAACTTTACTTTAAGCGAAGACTTACGCTGAAGGTCTATTTCGTACTCATCTCCACCCTTCGAAAATGAAAGGTAGATTGAGTATCCATTATTCAATTCTCGATTTGGAATATCGGCTTTCTTTATTCCTTTTGAGTTTTTATTAAATAACACTTCTTCCAGTATAAGAGGAATAGATGATTTACCAACACCATTACTGCCCAGAATCTGAGTTAGTTTGGTATCAGAAAGATCGAGTTCATTGCTTTCCCCATAAGAGAAGCAATTACTCCATTTCAAAGTTTTTAGCGTAATCATTAAATATTCCTAATATGTCTGGTATTTTCTCATCGTGTATCTCTAGTACATACATTAGATACTCTACTAACTCTTCTCCGATTGTAAGCTCTTTATCTAGTACAAGAGTAGCTTCAGAACTTCTTCTTACAACCTTCTTATCAAGAAGTTCAGTAGAGGTTACTTTTGCAAGATCCCCGAGGTCTCCTTCTAGCTCATATATAACATGATCGTATAGACCATTTATCATATCAGCGGGGTCACTCACTGTCTTGCGAAGTAGTTGTGGAAGCTCCAACTCATTCCAAACCCATTCCCAATATTCTGTATCTATAGTGATTATTCCCGTCCCTACTTTAGAACGATGGAAACTAGTTGTCATAGGACTACCAGGGTACACTATATTTTGTTGGCAGTTTGAGTGAGAATGTAAATCCCCCGCAAAAACTATTGGAAATCGTTTAAATCTATCTAAATCAACCTCTGGAGTAACGTGAGGAGGTATTTCTCCGCGTACATGAGTAAACACTGGGAAAGACTTATTTAGCATTTCTATAGAGCTTTTCTTGTGTAAATCACAATAAGGCAAAATACTAAAGCCTCTCTCGTCCTCGAAAGCTTCATCTATCACATAGACTAAAGGGTTGAGCGAGTTAGTAACTTCTTTTAAGGCTGTGAAAAACGTTTTATTCTTTTTCGTAGCCTCATGATTACCGTCATAGATAATCGTTTCTATATTACACCCCTTTACAAAGGTAAAATATAGTTCTAGTTCTTCTATTGTTGGTACTCTGTCGAATAGGTCGCCGCCAATAATATGCAAATCAGCATCGTCTTCCAAGATATGAATCTGGTGGAAGAATGAATCATAGCGAGCACGCGCCCAATTAATGGGCACGTTTTTCTGACCTAATTTAATATGCCAATCGGCAGAGAATAGAATTTTCATTAGGCAACATCCGCCAACTTAAAGGTATCTTTAGCGATAATAGAAGTAATAACATTATACCCATCAAATTCTTCAGGAGATTGTTTGTGGTTTTTAAAATCATTTATGCCAAAGTGCTTAGTATCCGTAAATTTAGGAGTAAGCTTTCTTTTTACTTTTTCTACGGTTTCTATTTTTCTATACATTAAACTAGACTGGCCTGCGGTTGGGATAGCATATAGGACAATTACTTCTGGATTATGATAAACGTAGTCTATAATAGCAAATCGAGCGCTATTATAGATAAACTGCGCTCTATGCTGACTTATATCATAGTCTCTCCATTTTATGTAAATATCCCCTTCTTCACTTTCAAGTTCAGGATTTTGATCACTATCGGGCTGCCATCTATTATCGTGCATTACCCAAACAGTTTTATATCCTACTAACTTGTAGTCCTCGTTTCTCTCTTTCCAATCTTTAGCAACGTTTTTTGATTTTTGTACTTCAATAATTAATTTCAATTCTTCAAGCACAATATCTGCCTGGCGATACTTTTTATATCCTCCAGGTGTTTGAATACGTTTTTCTGTGCTTACAGCGTACCCTTGATTTTCAAAAGCTCTTGCTAGATGATTCTGAGTATCATTATGCCAGTTTTTATAATTAATGTCAGTTATCTTTTTGTTAATTATCATGCAACATCAAACTCATCTTCAATACTTTCATCAGTATTAGAGTCTGCTCCAGCTCCGCCTACCATAATTCTCTCAAGAAGTTCTTTTTGAGCATCTGGAGTAGGTCGGGTCAGAAGCTCGTCAATAGGAGTAGCAGCCGCTACAACTTCTTTCTCGTCGTCTGTTAGGGGGCGAATAGCTTTCTGACACTTTAAGGTTTGAAGAGTGTACTCAACATTGTATACGTTAGGCCCAGTCTTAACACGCTTAAAGTGAATGTCCCAACCTGCTTCAATGTCAGTAGGATCGCCCAAATCTTCAGCGGCTACAAGAATCTGATCCATCAATTTTTTCTTTAGATTAAATACTTTAGCTTTACCATCAGCAGGATCTATACACTGCACAGAGTAAGACCAGCCACACTTCAAATCGGGAAAGAATTCACGAACCCAATCTTTTTCTTGGTTTACAAAAGCTTCTTTTTCTCGGTCAAAAGATAAGCACTCCATAGGAATGTTTTTATCGTTTTCGCCTCTTACCCAGTAGATATATCGAGGTAGAAGATCTCCGAAAAGACGAACACAGTTGTCTCCGTTTTTATAAGTGTACTGCTCTAAAGAGCTTTTCTTAGCTCCCCCAGCGGATGAAGTAAATTTAATACCCATAGTTTTTCCTTTTAATGCGTGACTTCTTCCCAGCAGAAGTATATAGTATCTTCTACTCGGGTAAGTAGTCTGTGGTTGTCAATAAGTTCAGCAGAAACAGGCGATAATAGCATGTCTAAGCTGCGTTTTCCTGTGGCTTGATATTCAGCATAGCTGCGAAAACTAGCGAGTGCCACATACTGTGCTAGTTCCGTGTCACCATACGTTCTACGATTGGTGATAATCTTTTCTGGATGCAATAGAAAGCTATCGCCTGACCAGTCTTTCTGAGCCAAGCTATAAATAGAGTCAGACCGATTTCTCGGTAAAGTGGGGTATGTTATATACGCGATTAATGTAACTATATCAGAAGATTTTCCTTCTGTATACCGATACATTTTTGCCCAATTATAAAAAATCACTATTATTTCTCGAAGTCAGACCGTATATTATACAGGAAACATCTTCTTTTGTCAAGAATTATTTTTCTTACATGTCTTTAAAGAATACATCATATTGTTGTTGTAGATAATGTCCTAAGCGTAATTTTGCTTGCTTCTCAGCAGTCTTGCCTTTTAGGTTTATGTCTACAACTACAGGGTCTTTCTTTCCTGGATATTCTCTAATAACTCGTCCTACTAACTGAGTTAAGAGAGGTCTGTTGTTCACTGGAGTGGCGAGTATTAGACAGCTAAGCGGATTAACACTAATACCTTCTGAGAAAATACTTTGAGTCCCTAAAAGAATGTCTACCTTTCCACTTTGAACTCGTTCTATTTTCTTATCTCTCTCAGCGAGAGGCACCTCTCCAGTAATCAATTCACAATGTTCTCCTAAAGTTTCTTTCACTCTTTTCAGAAAATATACTCTATCTGAAAGAAGTAACACTTTATGACCCTTTTTCCTGTATGCTGCTGCCAAAAAACATATAAGTTTTCCGTACTCTTCTTGGCTTACCAAATCATTAATTCGATTAGCCCAAGGTATTTTAGCACCATCCATAAAACGTATTTTAGTTTGAATTATGTCTATAGAGGGTTGCATGTAGTTTTCTTTGGGCGGAGTAAATCTCTTATGTCCAAAGTAGTCAGGCATCATTACATGCCTCCCATCTTTTCTTTCCACCGTACCGGATAAGCCTATTTTATATCGAGCGTAGCTAGAGTCTACTAGTCGATTAAATGTATTTGCTGGTATATGGTGACACTCATCTACAATTAGCGTTCCGAAAGTTTTAGTAATCTGTTCTTTGATTTTATACAAAGTCTGCACATTACCGACAACGATCGGAGCACTAATATTGTATTTTCCTGACCCTATAACACCAGGATCTATGCCAAAGACTTTTCTTATTTCCTTCTCCCACTGAGTTCTTAGTGCTACAGTGTGTGTAATGATTAGAGTCTTTTGCTTTAGCTTTCCGGCGATTGCGAGCGCTGTGAAAGTCTTCCCCCAAGATACAAAAGCATTGATAACAGCATTGTCGTCAAGCTGGTCATAGACTTCTTTCTGGCTTTTTCTGAGGTCAAACTTAAACTCAGGAAAGTCTACAGGAACTTCTATTCTTTTATCTTTGATTTCATATCCTGGAGGAATAAGATCGGTTCTTCCAACAGGTATAGATATAAGATTGCTCTTTATTTTCCTCAAATTCTTTATATACTGAGGAGGAACATCTCTTCTATAGCTCTCTATTTTATATGTGAGTGCCTTATCAATATCCGCGAAGGCGGAAGGCTCTATGTCCATATAAATTCTGTTGGAAATGACCGCTTTCAAGTTTTAGTCCACATCTCGTCTTTTAAATTTCTTTCTTGTCTTTCTTTTCTTATAGTAACTTGGAAATTTTCGACATCAACTAGTCTTCGCTGTAGCATCTCTACCCTGCTTACCAGTTGGTCTATTTTACGTTCTAAGCTCTCCATTTCTATATTGCTTTTCATTGTACACCTTCTTTGTATTTTTGTACCAAGTAGTTTTTTACAAAATCACTCCTTACAATATCATTAATCCCAAATTCAATAAAATCAAACTCATCCATATTTTTTATAATTTGTATAAAGTCTTTTAAACCACTATTTCGTAAATCTGTTTGGAAAAAGTCTCCACAAAAGATAATTCTACAGTTTTGCCCGACTCTTGTAATAATGCTATCAAGTTCATGAAAAGTCATATTCTGACATTCATCTACGATTACAACTGAATCGGAAAAAGTAGTTCCACGAATATAAGAAGTGGTTAAAAAATTTATAATCCCCTTCTGTTTCATCTGTCCGTAAGGATTGTCTCCTCTAGAAAATAACTCTGACATAATACTAACATAAGGATTTTCATAGACTTTAGACTTTTCATCTTCTGTTCCTGGAAGAAACCCCATCTCTCTAGTAGGTACGGCACTCCGAACCAGTAGAATTTTATTATATAAGTCTTTTTGTAGATCATCTAAAGCAAGATACAGAGAGATATAAGTTTTCCCAGTTCCTGCACATCCATGAAGCATTAAATGCTTATCAGACTCAAATACATCTAACTGACTCTTTGTCAGCGGTTCAATTTCTTTTAAGTAAAAATTAAGGCTGGACAGTACGTCCTTTTTCCTTCTTGGCATTAAATTTTCCTTTTTGCATTTGGTTCCCTATTTTCAGAGAAACTATACAATAGCCAGGGGTGCTCATCTATATAAAGAATTTGCGCCCACTCTTTTCCTAAAGGAGGTCTACTAATCGCGAACGGAAAGTTTACCTCACTAACCCAAACAATAGTGTGAGTATCTTTTAACTCTTTTTTCTTTATCTTTCGACTTATGAGAGTTGCAAACTTTGTTTTTTCATAAGAGAAAGGATTACCCTCGTTATCTATGAGATAGGGAGGGTTTTCCTTTACAAGGTCT
>Ga0208645_1000321_pt1 | contig 56084 bp, 54 predicted proteins | sample VirMetDEL_Sep_01_FD_184519 | JGI IMG/M metagenome (GOLD analysis project Ga0208645, IMG submission 184519) | Aqueous microbial communities from the Delaware River and Bay under freshwater to marine salinity gradient to study organic matter... | ecosystem: Environmental > Aquatic > Marine >... | reverse complement strand
TAGGGTTTCCCCATTCGCTTCTATGATATATTTCTTGTGCCATATTAAGTTGTTAATTCTATTGCTTCTGCTTCTGTTAATACTCTATCGTAAACTCTTGTGTCGTATATTTTACCCTCGAAATGATTTGAAACATTTGTATTGTTACTAAAGTTAAGTCTATCCATTCCACTTGGAACAGTAGCACTTGTGTCGCTTCCAACCAATGAACCATTAATATAAAACTTATATTCGTTTTCTTTGAAAGTAACTGCTATTTTATTTCTTTGGTCAAAAGTCAAGTTTAAAAAACTATCTACTCCACCACTTGAGAAAACCCTAACTTGTGTACCATAATTTTGAAATATAAGTACAATTCTATTGCTTACACTTCCATCACTTAAAGTTATTTCAGTAAAATTTCCACTATTATAAACATAGCTATCAACAAAAAAAGTACCCTCTGTAATATCAAACAAATCACTATCCCCACCATTTAAACACTCATCTTTTAATCTTGTTACTGTACTTGCTTCTGTTTTTATATAGCTTGTAGGGTAGTTTCCTTGTTCTACTTGTGCGCCAAACAAATAAAGTCCGTCAATATCATTTCCGATAAAAGCATTACTAAAATTTTTATATAATGTAACTCTAATTAGTGCGCCTGTACTTGTTGGCGTTCCTGTTACAAAAACTCTTAACCACCCATTACCATAATCTTCGTAGCCAAACGTACCAATATTAGAACTAAATTCTGACAAAGTATCTAAATCAAATTGTAATCTACCCCAATTAGTGAACGGACTTGAATTTTGCGCACACAATAGTTGTAATTGACTTATCTCTGCTTTTTTTACAAAAACAGAAAATGTAGCTTCGCTTGAAGTAGATAAACCGCTAACAGTACCTTGAACATAATGGCTTGTATTTACTGTGTTTGCTATTAACTTATCAGCACTTAATTCCCCATTAGGACTTATAATACTATTGTTTTCAATAGATGAATTTGATTTTCCCCAAGAAGCATTATCAAACTCCTCACTTCTAACTTGTAAATTTGTTCGTTGTGGCTCTAAAAGTAAACTTGGACAGTTCCCATCAGACCAATCTAATCTTGGTACATCATTTGTAACTTCTTCAATTAGTCCATCTTTGCGTACTCGCGTACCCTCACTTGCTCTATCAAAGTCAAAATCACCTGTAGCATCGTTTGGTAAAATAGAGTATACAGTAGGATTAGTTCCTCCTTTATATCCGCTTGGTATTAGTGCTAATTTAGGATTGCTCATTATCTTTCCATTTTTGATAGCATATTGCTATGGCTTGGTCTTTTTTATACTCCTTGCTTATTTCTGCTACACACCTCACTATAAAATCTTTTTGCTTCTCGTTCGCTTTTGGTTTTGGTATCGGCATCAATATATTTTTTTAGTTTGTTAAGGTTTGTTTGTTTTACTTTATACCTCATAGTACCCATCCATTAAACGTTGTATCAGTATCTGGGCTTATATCCTCGTTAGTGTTGCTTAAATACTCAGGGAACAAATTATTGTTAAAACATAAATAGTCTACTAAGCGTGTACTATAATAGTTAGCGTATTCCCTTGCCTTAGATACTAAATAATCTACTTCGTTTTTGTCTACGTTCTGTGCTGTTTCTGAACTGTGTTTAAGAACAGATTTGTTTGTAATCGTATAAGCTGCAAATGGTATGTAGTTCATTTGAGCAAACCAAATTAATGCAGGTTGTACATAAGTGTTTACCAACGTTAAATAATTGCCACTTAAATTATCCGCAATTATATCTGCGCTAATTTTGTTGTATAAATCCGTACCTAACAAATTCTGAATATCTATTTGTTGGGCTACCTTAACAAACTGTATCATTTTATCTATATCAACGTTGCCATCAATAATAGAATTTTTTTTAAGGTCTGTTGTGCTTATAAATAATGCTGTTGCCATTTAGTTTCTAAATTTCATTTTGTTCCAATACTCTGCTGTATAACCTTTGTATTTCATATCCTTTGGTGCAACAGGCACTTTCTGTGCATTCGCTTCTGGTTTAAAACCTCGTTTTCTTGCCTCTGTTGTACTTATTTCAGTTCCTAAACTCTTTGCACCCTCTTTGCGTACATAAGTCTTTCTTAGCCATTTATGGCTACATCTTGCACCACCTTTGTAAAGCCATATAGAATAAGTATCACTACCACCCTTACCAAATCCTGCATTTACTACTTTGTTTTCCATAGCTTCAATATCCTCTTTTCTATATACCTTTTTAGCACTTACCATTTTAGAACAAAATTGTCTTGAAGTTGCTTTAGTTCGTGCAGGGCTATACATATAGCGTACTAAAAACTCGTTTCCTTCTTCTTTTGTTTGTTTACTTGTACCGTCTTGCTCACTCTCTCTATAAGGTTTTGCGCTTCCTGTACTTACAAACTCCCATATTTTAGATAGTAAACTTTTGTCTTTAGGTTGGTTAAGGTCTGTTATTACCTCATCTAAACCCTCTTCTTCGTCATAGTTTACCTCTCTTTCGTCTATTACCTCAAACTCTTTTAGTAGTTCTTCTTCGTCTTGTCCTAAGTCTATTAAAGCATCTGCAATATCGCTACCTAATTCGTCTGGTAATTCTTGACTAAGTTTTACACCTGTTTCTTCCTCTCGTGTTTCTTGGTCTACTACGTTTTCTAAGTCCGTAAACTCTAAAGGTTGTAACGTCTTAAAATATAGTTTTAAGCTAATATTATTATAAGCTAATATACTATCAAAGGCATCTATTAAAAGTGTCTGAAATGGTCTTATAACGGTGTTATCCATTAGAATACTTGCAGTCTTTAATTCATCAGCATTGTTCCCCAAACCGCTACTGTCTTTAATACCTAATAACATAGGACTTACAACCCTGTGTGCTACCATAATCTTTTTACCACTCTCATCACTTAAGAATTGGTATTGGTTATGAGCGTCGCTTAATTGTATTGGCTCAATAGTTGCTGCGCTTTCTGGGTTGTCATTAAAGGCGAGTATAAATTTTCCAGCATTACTACTTCCGCTAAATTTTTGATATATTCTATTTTCTAACATTTGGCGTTCCTCTGCGTTCGGTGTGCCATTGTTGAAGTTGATAAGCATACTTGGTGCAAGTCCATTAAGTATGTTATTTAAGTGATAGTTAGATATTTCTTCCTCTAACTCCGCATATTGCAACCCACCTTGATAATCAGGACTTGAATAATATTTATACCCTGCTCTGTATGGCTTTACATACACAATCTCAATAGCTTCTTTTGAGTAACCAAAAGCAGGTATTCTTGTGCAGTCCTTTACGTTCTTTACTTTAGTCCAATCATCAGAGTAGTAATACGCTTCTATTTCGCCCTTATCGTTGCATTTTTCGGCTCTTAAATTCTCTACAGGGATATGTTCTACTCGTGCCACAGTCTTGCGGTCTTTTGAGTATATAACCTGCATCGAGCATTGCCCCATAAGTTTAAGGTCATAGCACAATTTACGCACACAATCCTTGTGAAATAAAGTCATCATTTTAGCATACGCCTCTGGCTTTCTGTTGCTGTCTAAAGCACTTAAACCTTTGCCGTAAATCATTTCACTAATACCATTTATAATAGCATTGTTTGTAGGACTACCATTATAGCGGTCTATTAGATAACTAAAATAATTGTTATCAGTACCATACGCCACCCACTCCTTATTTGATTTTTCTACAATCTCTGGGCTTGTATATGTACTTAAATTAACTACTCTTAAATCGTTCATAATATAATATAATCATTATCAAAACTATCCTCTTGTACATACTCATCTTTATTAATAGAGTAGTAATCATTGTTAGTTTGGTTTATTGTTTGGTCGGTGCAAAATACTTTGTCTTTGTATATTACTGCACTTCCGTTTTTAACTTCTAATATGTAAAAATCGCCCTCTGTTAGTGTTCCAAAAACCGCATCAAAACTCATATAGTTTTTATCAGTAGTTGCAGTTGGTGTTACACTTACATTTGCGCCTGTGCTTTCACTTGTTAAATTTACAGTAATTGCACCCTCAATATATTGTCTTGGTATTATCTTAAAGGTTTTATTACCACTTGTAGTTATTAGCTTCATATTAATATATAAACAAAACTAAATTATTTTGTATTGTATGTGTATAAAAAAAGGGCTACCTAAAAAGATAACCCTTTAATTTAAAACCCTAATTTATTATGCAGTTGGGTCTATTTGTGTTGCAGAAGCATCATCAGTAATAACAGTAGATGTTACAAAATAAGGCGGTGCAGTTTCTTGTGCAACCGCTGTAATTGTATATCCTGTTAAATCCCCCATAGCTGCACCTGTTACGATAGTTCCACCATTTACATCAGCACCGTGTTCTAATCCCATAAGGAAATAGTTTCCGTTATAGTCCTCGATAGCAATGTGTGGTCTTGCGTGTGCAATTAGTTTTAGTTCTTCTTGTGTCGCTTTGTCTTGAAAGGTCAAAGTTAGGTTAAGTGTACTTTCATAAAAAGTAGTACCATTTTCACGAGAAGAATTTATAGCGGTTTCTAAAGATGAATTACCTTTAACATCAAATTGAAACCAATCAGGCGTACCTGCTAATGCAGTAATTTCCCCTGCTACAATAGTAGCATCGCCTAAAGTACCATAATCAGCAAAGTAAATAGTTTTAATACCACCTACTGCCGATTTGCAAGGTACTTTTCTTCCTGTAGTTAATGAACAAGCCATATTTTTAAAGTGTTTTTAAATAAAAAAGGGTAGGGCAAATCTCCCCACCCCTTTTCACGTTGATTAATTAATTATTATTAGTTTGCAGAGTTTGTGATACCATAAGTAACAATATCCCCTACTTGAGCATATTGTACACCACTTGTAAATCGCATTACAACTCTTACGTTTTGGCTTCCGTCAGTTTCAGCCATATCAATAACTCTTACCTCGTTAAGGTCGTTTAACAATCCTGTACCGAAGAACAAGTTTGACTTTTCAGCTGCAATAGCAGTGTTGTCAGCAAGTCCAGCAGTTGGAAATAACTTAACACCATCAAAGAACAAATCACCAAGTACTTGGTTGTTTCCTTTATTGTCATAACCGTTAGCACCAACACCTGCAGCACCAAATCCACCTAAAGCACGAACATAAGCACGATAGATGTTTTGTGCAACGTAAATATGTAAATCTTCTTTACCATAAACAGCAGAAGGGATAGCATCTACAATCAAACCAAGTTGTGCAACTACGTTTGAAGCATCTACAGTTGTTCCTGCAATTTCGTTAGCAGCAGGTAAATCAGCATCTGCAGCTAATAAAGTAGAAAACCCATCAAATTGACCTGAAGTTCCTGTATCACCTGTCCAAATGTTTCTTTCTGTACGGTCTGCTACTTTTGCAGCAACGTGAGCCAATACAAAATCAGAAAAGTTTGAAGGTAGGTTGTCAAATGCAGAATATCCCATTTGAGCAGCTTCCCAATCGCTATGCAAATCTTTTTTACAAATGTCAAGGTTTACTTGAAATTCCTCTGGTTGTAGGATTTTTTCAGTTAGTGTTAAAGTACCCTGTCCTGTTTGAAAATCACAAGTAGCGTCCTTTACGATAGCATCAGTAGACGCCTTTTTAAGTACTGACTTAAATTTTACATTAGGCATTACAGTAATACCGCCTTTGTCTAATGTGTCAGCAGATAACAAAGCAGCAGCGATATACTTGCCACTAAATTCACCTGCATAAGTTGAAGTAATTGATACACTCATTTTATTTTAGTTTTTAGTTGTTTATTAGTTTATTTATTAATTAAATTTTGCCATTACTCTATCCAATGTACTCATTCTTCTGTTTTGTGAGATATTGAATTTAGATAGGTTTTGTTTTGTTTCTGGGTTTGCCTTAATTGGCTCTGCAGCAGGTTGGTTAAGTTCCTCTTGTACTTCCTCTGGCACTTCGCTTAGTTCCACTTTTTCGTGTTTACAAAGTTCCTCTGTTACAAGGTTTCCTAATTCATCTGCGCTTAAATCTTCTTTTGGCTCTAACATTGCTTTAATTTCTTCAAGCATTGATTTAACCTCAGCAAGTTCTTCTTTAGTAGCGTAAACCTCTTTTTCTTCTTCGGCAGCTTCAACCTCTACTTCTTCGGTTTCTTCTTCTTCCGCTTCTTCGGTTTTAATCTCTGCAATTAACCCCTCTTCGGCTACTACTAAAATACGTCCGTCCTCTAATTGGTATTCACCAACAGGAACAGCTACTTTTTCATCTTCAGTAACAATAAATACTTCGTTACCCTCTTCAAACGCTTCTGCCTCTAAAACAGTTCCGTTTTCTAACGCTTGTTGTTCCAACTTAACCTCTTCGGATAAGTTTAGAACTTCTTTGATTTTACTAATCATATCGTTCGTGTTCATATTAATATATAATGGTTAAAAATTAATTTTGTATTTTTAGATATTTATTATTTTTTTTGCATCAGAAGTGTTTTTTCGTATTGTTCTAATCGTATCTTCAATATCATCTACAACCTTTATAACATTAACATCAATACCTAATTCTTTTGGCTGTACTCCAAGTTCTTTTGATTTTTCTGCAATTTCGTCAGCTATTTTTTGAATTAGTTTAACATCTTCTTCAATCTGGTCTGCAAACGCTTCCGCTCTTCCAAAAGACTGGTCAAGTTTATTTCTTAATTTGCCAAAATCAGATAAATCATCAACAAATTTTTGTGCAGCTGAATTTAGGTTTTTACTACCACTTGTTAATCTTGAAGCCACTTTATTAAAATCTTGAACAACCCCTAACTCAACCTTTTGAGTAGATAATTCTTCTTTGTTAATATGCTTTAAAGCGTTTTTAAAATTTCTCATTTTGTTTTAATTTATAGTTGTTTAAATATATCTTTGTGTTCTTTGTATAAAAAATATTATATCCCAAATTAAAGCAGTACCACCTATTGCGGTTATTTTTGGTGTTACTCCATTAGCTACAAAATCAGCATCAGTATAATATTGAAATAAACTGTGAAAATTTTGTGTTGTATCGTTTCCTTTGTAATATGCCATAGACTGATTAACTCGCTCTATATCACCGCTACCCTCTAAAGAAAATTCTAAATGTGTATTATTTGAATTTGCAGCAGACGACTTAAATACAATAGTTAGCACATAAGCATCATTGGTATTAACACCTAAAAACTTATTAGTTGCAGTATCATAAAAAGTATAATCGCCACTCGTTACAGTATTACCTCCGTTGTTAGGTAGTGTAACTTTAACCCCATCAGCTAAACTTAGTTTATTTGAAGAAGTATAAACCGTATCGTCAAATCTATTCCACCCTAATTGGTTATAAGCTACTAAATCAGAAACAGTAATTTTTTTAGTTTGCCCACCATTAACAATAGCTAAAACATCATCATTTGTAACAGTTGTTACTTCTGTTAATTCGCTTATTTTTTGGTTTGCCATTATGTTATAATTTTATCGTTATTTTCTTGAAGTATTAAATCACTATTTTCTTGTGCTAAAAAGTTAGGACTTACTGTACTACCTATCCCTTGCGCCCTTAAACTACCATCACAACACTTTATAGAATAGGTGTTATCCTCACATAAACAAGCCCTACGTCCTCCTTTTGGACTTGTTCTACTTGGTGTAAAAAATCTTTTTAATCGTTTCAACCCTGTCCCCTATTTAGTTTCTTATAGTTCTTACTTGACTTTAATTGACTTGTTTTGCTTTTAGCGTGTATGCCTTTACGCTTTACTCTTTTGCGTTCTATTTTAACCGCTACCTTACGCATTATTTACACTCTAAATTTTCTAAGCTTAGTAATTGCTGTTTGTGATGATATAATATAATCCTCTACGTCAGAAAATGCTCTTTTAAAATTTTTTCCTACAGTTGTACTATCTAAATCAATTCCTATATCTTTTGCCTTTCTTTTGCCATCAGCATAAGCGTTATCTATGTCTTTTTGTAGTTTTTGCAAACTTTTCTTTGCTTGTTCCATTTTAGCAGCACCATTTAAAACTTCTTGTTCTGCATCTCTACGACCATCATTAAATATACTCTGTGCTTTTTGCTCAATGTTTTTTAATTCAGTATCTAAAGCCAATTCTACTTTTATCGGCTCTTGTTTTGCTAAATACTCATTAATTAATTTTAGTGCTTTTTCTCTGCTCATTTTATTTATTATTTAGTTTGTTTAATTTACTTTCAGCCCAACGTAATCCTGCCTTACCACCCCATAATAAATAAGAGATTGTACCACAAGCGGTTGTATCGCTTTCATCATAGTATTCCTCTGCTCTTGACAAATAGGAATACATACGTTTTATAGTTTCTACGCTAATAGGTTTACCCTGCGCTAATTGTTGCGCCCTTACCTTGCCTACTTGTGTAGCGCATTTGTTGTTTACCTTTTCGTTTAGTTCTAAACCTCTCTTTGCGTTGTTCTTTACGCCACTTGGATAATCCGAGTAGCTTTCTAACACCATCTTCTTACCACCCTTTACTCGCTTGTCGTTTTTTATGATGGCTCGTATCTCACTCAATAAATACTCCGCTTCGTATTGGTCTATTTCTTTTAATAGTTCATCACTACTAAAGTCGTTTATTTTTTCCTGTGGGCGTTCCATTTTATCAGCAAAATAACCTTCTATGCTAAACCCTTTTACCTTACCTGTCTTTACAAACTCATTCCAGATTTGCTCGTTGTTTACTTTAACACTTCCAACCCACGTTCCTAAAGGTAAATCCATTCCGTATTTTACAGATTTGTCGTGTACCTTGTCCTCTACTATCCAACTTTCTACTAAACTAAGTCCGTTTATTTCGTATTGGTGTTCTAAGGTTGAGTTATTTTGTTTACCTTGCATAAGGTACATTTGCGATGCTTTTAATACAGTATCTTTTGAGAAATATATGTAGTATTCGTCCTCGCCATTTCGTCTGTATATGGGCTTATTAGGTATTAATAACGCACCCATTAAAATACGCTTTTCTTTGTCTACCTCTGCAAGTTTAAATTCTTGTGATTTTAAAGCTATAAAATCCTCTTCTATTGCAGGGTTTTCCACTACGCTAATAGCTTCAATACCTATTTCTTGTTCTTCGTCTAAGATTAATTCTACTATTCGCATATTATTATATAACTGTTTTTATTATTTTTTGTATTTATAGGGTCGCTCCCTCAACAATATTATTTTCTAAACTTTGTGCGGTTGTAACATCATTAGCTACTACATACGCCTGTACAGGTTGTTGGGTTTGTCCTGCAACTGCATCAGCTAATTGGCTTGTTTCTGTTGCGCCTACAATATTGAATGATGGTGGTTGTGAAGTTGCGGTTGTTGTGCTTGGCGCACCACCCCCACCTTTTCCGCTACTGTCTACGCTTTTAATTGCAGCTATGTTTTTCGCTGCTATACCTGCTGCTAATGCAGCTTGAACAACAGGGTATGCAGGGAACAATACTGTTATAGGCGATTTTTGTGCGGTTGTATATGCGTTCTGAACACCTTGCACACCGCTAATAGTAGCACTTGCTATCGCCATAGCTTTTCCTATTTTACTATCCTTACCTGCTAATTGTGCGACTTGGTCAAACGTATTTTTAGCATCTGCTATTGTTTGTTCTCTACGCAATTTATTTAGGTCATCAATATTTTTATCTCTTTCAGCATTTTTTTGTCTTGACTGCTCTAAAAATTCATCTAATACTATTTGTGCATCTACCTTAGCTTGTGTTCCTGCATTTGCATTGTCTACAATAGCTTGTAATCTCGCTGCTTCCTGTTCTTGTTCTAATAAATCAACTTGTTTAAGTGCTTCTAATCGTGCAACCTCATCTTCTATTTGCTCTGCATTAAATCGTTTACGTTCAATACTTAATTTGCTGTCGCTTTCTAATTTAGCATTAATTAAATCTACTTCTTCTTTGTCTAAAGAAATAGCGTTTGTTTTTTGTTCAGACCTAAAACCCTCTATTTGTGCTAATACACCCTGTTTGTTTGCTAATGCTTCTGTTAGTGCTACTTGGTTTTCAATTGAGTTATTTTTTTCTACTTCTGCTTGTGCTGCCCTTATTTGCGCGTCAGCTTGTTGTAGCATTGCTTTTTCTTGGTCATCTAAAACCTTAGCTAAATCTTCATTAGCTTTTTTCCTTTCCTCAATACTTTTACTTTCGTCATCACGTATTTGTCTTAACTTCTCGGCTTGTATGTCGTATTTTTCTACAAGTAAACCCTGTTGTGCTGCTGCTAATTGTGCTGCATTTGCTAAGTTTACATTTTCCTTTGCGGATTTTATAGTTTCGGTTGTATAATTTTTTATTGCCTTTGTTGTTTTTTCTACAAACTCCGTACCCTTGTCAAATGTGTCATTTACGCCTGTTAATACGTCTAAACTCTCTTTTCCTGCACTTTTAACGTCATCTAAAGCACCTGCAAAATCGCCACTAAATACTTTCTTAACCGCACTTGCTAAATATCCTAAAGTGTCTAAAAAACTTTCAAACCTCTCAACAATATTAGCTTTAATACTTGCGCCTAATTGTTTTACACTCTCTAATGGGTTTTCAAAAATTGCCTTGAAAAAATCTACAACCGCTCCACCATTATCAACAACGAAATTTACAAAGTCATTAAACGCAATACTTACCGCTTCAAAAACAGTATTAAACGCATCTGCAACCTTTTGGTTTTGATTAAATACTTCTGCAAGTTTTCCAAAAGCTGCAATAACCAATCCAATACCTGCTGCCTTTATTGCTGTGCCTAAACCCTTAAATCCTTTGCTTATACCACCTACGCCTTTTTCAGCTTTGTCTGAATTTTTATCTACTTGGTTTAGTTCATAGTTTACGTCCTCAATACCTTTTACAGCATCTTTAGTATCAACGTTTAACTTAATTGTTCTTTCTTCTGCCATTTTATTTCTCGTTTAAGTGCTTTGTAACCCTCTTTTAATGTTGTAGGTAGTTTGTATTTACCCTGTGCTATGCGGATATTTTCCGTTTCGCCATTAACGTATTTTAAGCTGTCTAATATTAGTTTTATCATAACGTTGTTTCTGTTATTCCTGTATCAAATGAAAATAAATCTGTTCCACTTACATTGTATTTTGCTCTTACCGTTATATTGTATGTTCTTCCACTTTCTAAACCTTTTAAATCGGTGTAATTATAAAGAGCAGGTGCGCCTATTGATGGGATACTTCCAAAAAAACCACCATCTAAATAAATATCAAAATCTGTTTCATCGCCATTACCTCTGAAAGAAATATCTATCTTAGTTGTAGTAATAGACGTTGCTTGTAATTCTGTTGGTCTGTCTAAATACGCTACTTGTCCGTTAAGTATTTGACTTGCATACTCGTCTTTGTTGTATAACTCTAATTGTGTTTTATTTGTTAGTAGGTTTGTTTTTATACTGTTAATTCTAAAAGAAGTGTTGTTTATTATAAACCTATCGTTTAGCTTGTATTTCGTTATTAAACTCAAAGGCAAATAAGCATCTACTTTATACATTTTACCTTTTTTATTAAACACACTTTCAACGTAATCTAAATAACCTTCTTGAAATAAGTTTGTGCTTTGGCTTGGTATTTCGCCTTCCCACTCATCAGCTTCTAATCCAAAATTAAGCTGCAACCTTGTACTATAACCCCAATTAAATGAAGTTAAATTTGTAGGTCTACGATAATGAGTAGGTGTAGTTCCGTCTATTGTTAGTTCGTTATTCGTATTGGCTTGTCTTACCATACAAAACAATAATGGTGCGCCTATTGTTGGCTCAAATTTCTTATCTAAAAATGCGCCCTGTCCTATTAAGGTTTGTGCGCCTGTATCTTCATTGCTTAAACGTTCATACATCATTTTTTCAAATGGTAATTCTACTTTGTAAACGCCTCCGTCAAACTCTATTCCTGCTTCTGGGTAGCTTTCTTGTGCAAAAGGAATACCTTGTATCTCGTCTGAAAACTGTACTAAAAATGATTTTTTGCTGTTAAATTTAAACTCCATTTCCTTATATGGAAATAACCTCTCTACAGTTGAGGTGGACATATCTACATATTTAGTAATATCGTACTTATTGCCTATGTTCATATAAAAACTTGCCCTCTGTACGTTTATATCATTACCGTCCTTAAACACCACTAAATTGAACATCTTAAACAAGCCACTTAAAAAGTCCATTACTTTCATCTCTGGCATTTGTTTACTAATGATAAAATCATTTTGTACATTAGGAGTATCAACATCATATACTGCTGTCCATTGTATACCTCCAAACGGATAAATTCTTTTAGTAATTTCTAACCTTTGTGTCATCGTTATATTGCTATCCGCTTCTACTTCTAAAGTAATGTCAAAAGGATAGTTTTGATTACTACCTATAAAATCAGTTTCAACTGAAATAGTTCCACTTGAACTGCTAAAACTTTGGGTTACATAAGTGTAATTGTTAAATGAATTAATTATCCTTACAGTAAAATCTTGCGGTGTTGTAGTTGTTACGTATGCTTTTATTTTAAATCTATTAACATATGCAGGTGGTTGCCAAAACAAAGTTCTTACATCTTGCGTTACTCCACTACTTAACCCAGCATTAAACGTAAAATTGTTAGGACTGTCATCTATATTTCTAAATCTATTACTTGAAATTCTTTTACCTCCGCCTTCTTCTGCGTTTGATACAAAACCCTCGTTTTTATGAAGCCACATATATACATCACTAAAACTTGTACTATTGAAAAACCCTGTTAAATTTATTTGTGGGAATGTGTTGTTTATTGCTTCAATAATCGCTCTACACCTAATTGCAGGTTTTAAATCAACCCAACTTAATTCAGTATCTGTAATGTCATCTTTATAGCCATCAGTAGTTGTATAACGCATATTTTTACTATGGTGTATATTAGGCACAAGAATATCTGTGCTACCAAACAAGCTAATTATGTTACTGTCTGTATTAGTAAAAAGGTCTTTTATATTAAGTTCGGTATAATCAAAATTTAATGAACTTGGGTAATTAAGACCAGATAATTTTGTATCGCCTAAAACTTCTTTAAGTTCTACCGCATCGCCATAAAACACTACTTTATAAGCGTGTGCCTTATTGTCCTTTAATGATACGCTTTTAAATTGTATCTTGCCTTTTTGATAATCTATTCCGTTTAGCTTTATTATAGCATCTTGCCTGTATCTTGCATCAAAGGTGTTTTCTATATTAAAGTTTTCGTAATGTCTAAAAAGTTTGTTGTTTAGTTTAGATGCAGGAAGATTAAATTGTTGGCTAAATGGTGTAAATACTTTTTTAATGTCCTTTACGTTTAGTAAACTATCAGTAATAACTACGCTTTCATCTTCAAACAAATCTGCTCTGAAATAGTCGCTTTCAATTCTATATATATCATAGTTAGGGCTTACAAAAATATCATCAGACAAACTAAGTTGTGTGTCGCTATCAATAGCGGTTATTTTTGCTACCTCGTTTGTTCTTAAATTTGTAACAATATCGTTTACCTCAACAGTTTGAGTAAATTCCGCTTGACTGTCTATTAATTTATTTGTAGCAAAACTCTTAGAAGAGCCATTAATTCGTTTATAACCTTTTATGTAAAGTTCTATTATCTGCATTAACGTATGTTGTTTATCGTGTCAAACGCAAAATCTATTTCTATTGTGTAGTTTATTAGCTTGTCGTTTAAGTGTGTTTTATAATTCAAACTGCTACTTGCTACGTTTATAGGAAGTGTTTTGTTTTCTATCTCTATCCAACAATCTTCACTTAATTGCATTTGCTTAAATACCTCATTGTAAACCTCTGGATAAAATCCTGTGTTTAACGTTAGTTTTTCTGTACCGTTCTTAGTTAATATTTTCTGTTGGTGTCTACTCGTATCATAAGCACCATTAACAATAATATTACGCTTAAAATCTTCCTTTTTAGTTGTTAGTACCTCGTTTGTTCTTTTGAAAAACCACAAGTCCTGTAATGCGCCAAACTTATTTACAAACGTTACTTTATAAGGTTGGTATTTGCACTCTTCAATATTGTCTACAGTTAGTTTAATAACGCCATCAGTAGTGTCTATGTATATCGTATCAAAGTCAAACAATGTAAAGTCATCTACAAACTCTTGCAAACAAACACTATTTTCAAATGTACCGCCATCTTGTATTACTCTGTTTTCGTATTCGTCTGCGCCATTAATACCATTTGTAACGTATTCTATTTGCTCATCGCTTTCTGTGCTACTTGTAACCGCTTTTGTGTATACTTGCTGTCCGTTTAATTCGTAAGTTACTTGTGTTGTCTTTGTAGTATCAACAGGAATTGTTGCAGGTGCATCGTCTAACTTTAATATCTTAGTATTTGACTGTAATAATCCACTATCGTTCTGTGGGTTTGCTTCGTCTTCATAATATCCGTACCCATCAAAACCTGTTAATTGTGTGTAGCTTGTGAAACTTCCTGCGCTACCTTGTATATAGTTCTTAGTTCTGTAATCCACCCATACATTTGCGCTTGAATAATCGCCATCAAAAGTTTGTAGTATATAATCTCTTACTATCTCGCCTATTTCAAACGTTACATTTTCGCTTACAGCAAACGATGATAATTGAAACAAATTGCTTCTGTCGGTTGTTTGCGTTCCTGTGTATACATATAGTTCCATATCTACCTGTGTTAAATTTGTAGCACTTATATTTATGTAGTATGGGCTTCTTGCGTTTATTTTCATTTCTTTATGTTCAGTTGTATTTGTTTCTCTAATCCTATTGAGTATGCTTGTACTAATTCATCTGGCAAACGCTTAAAAGCTGCTTCAAATGGCTTAGTAAAAAATAGACTTGGTTTAATTCCTTTTTTATACACCGCTCTTGCTATTAAGTATTGTAAACTTTGTCTACTTAAAAACTTACCGCCTTTGCCTCTCGGTGCTATACCCTTTCTAACTATCCATTTATCAAACGCTTTTCTTGGTGGCATTTTAGTTGTATAGGAATAAGGTGTATTGTATTTCTTTTCCGTTCCGCTTACCCCTCTGTCTTGGTATGTTCCATAATCAGCCATTTTAAACGCCATAGACGTTGTATCGCCTTTTTGTGATATATCGTACCCCAAACTATTATAAAGTTCCTTAGAAGCGTTCTTTTTGCCCTTAGTTAAGTTGCTTCGGCTTTGTTGTATAACATACTTAGCAAACTTATTTAGTTCGTCTCTTAAATATTTATCTGCTAACATATATCAATATCGTTCTTAACAAACACATTAAACGTTGCACTCCAACCTGCTAAACGATTATCAAACCTCTCGTAAAATGGCTCTAATGTTGCATCGCCATCTAATTGGTATTGATCTGTATATAGTGTGCCTTTTCTAAGCACCATTACTAATTTGTTTAATACAGCTAATTGTGTATTTAGTATATCTTGCTCGTTGTTGTTTCCTCTAAATATATCCGTTGTAGCTTCTTTACTCTCGTCTACTATATCCATAGCCAAAATACTAATGTTAAACGTTAGTACCTGTTCCTGTGTTGTAACGTTGTTTATGATAATATGACTAAGTGGGAATATACTTTGCTTAGCTAAATCTATGTCGTATATGTCGCCTGTTGTAACGGTGTTTACATTTACATCGCCAAGTAGTTGGTCTTTTATAGTTTCTGTTAGTAGGTAAAATCCCCTTATTCCTGTTTGGCTCATTTGAATTTACTTTTTATTTGTCTTGCCTCTAATTCGTTTTTTTCTTTAGTGTACGTTAGAAATGTTAAACACTCGTGTACACCTAATTTAGTGATATGTTCAAATTTTGTAATATCTCCGTTAGATAGTCCATAGATGCTGTTGTACCACCCCCATTTGGAAGTGAAGTTAGATACTCCGCTAAGGTCTGTTCGTTCTTCTTGTCCAAACAATTCAGCATAGCTATCGATAAGTCCTTGCCTAAATTGTAAAAAAAAACAACCGCACCTAAGACCGCATCTAAAGGCATATCTTTTGCTATTTCGCTTGTGTTAGGGTCGTACTCTTTAATCGTGTATCTATTACCCTGTCTGTGTTCTATTGGTCTGTATAATACATTTACTGCTCTGTGCAAATTATCGTTATCGCCAATAAAGGTATCTAAGTCCACATACTCGCCAAAACTCATATCCTCAAGCGATGGTATAAAACCATACTCAACACCGTTTAATTTAAACATTGATATTAGTTGGTGCTTAGTGTCGAACATACCACTAATGATACTACATATCTCTACTATGTCTGTGGCTTTCATATTACGCACTACTATTGGTGGCACGTTACAAAATATCTCAACAGTCTTTAGTTGTAGGTCTGTTTCGCTTAGTCCCTCTAACTTTGCATATTCTTGATATTGCCCTAAGGTTATTTCGTTTAGGGTTGTCGGTATTCTTAAATTTACATTCATATTAATATATAAACGTTTTTAAATAATTTTAGTGAACAATATACTTACCTCTATTAGGGTTTTGTAATTGATAACCTACTGCGTACCTAACCGCATCTATTAAGTGGTTATATTTGTCTATTGGTGTGTTTGATTTGCGTTCCAACCAACGATAGTTATTTAGTTCTTTGATGAGGTTTGTACTGTCTGGACTTACTACTAAATCATAGTCTTGTAGTAAACTAATTCCGTACGTTACACTACCTTGACCTTTAATTGATGGTTTTACGTTGCACCCCTTAGCTTTTATTTCGCTTATTAAACGTGGCTCTGCGCTATCGCCTATTATTAAACCCTCCCTTGCGTGTTTTAAGTTAAGTTCAGCTATTTGTGAAGTTGTTAATCTTGGAAGGTATACGCATTCCCTAAGGTATATTGTTTTTGTGCTTGTGTCTATGTTTGTTTCTATTAGTGTTGTTGGGTCTGCTGCAAATCCGTAATCCTGTCCCCATACCGATACACCCTTTCGTTTAAACTCGCCTATTGTCCAATTATTAAATATAACCCCCTCTGCTTTGTTTAACCACGCACCTAACATTTGTTGTTTGTACTTCTCTGGTCTACGTTCTCGCATTTGTTCTATTTGCTCAATGTAGCTTTTTGAGAGGTTGTCTATGTTGTCTAAGTATGTGGTGTGTATATAGGTTGTGTTGCCTTTGGTTATATTACTTCCTTCCTGCACCCCTCTATCTTCAAAGAAACGTTTGTATATAAAATGCTCTTTTGTAGTTGGGTTTAGTATTAGGATAACTCTGTTTTGTTTGCCTTGTTGTCTTACCGATAAGTCAATAGTGTCAAACTTTTGCTCGTCTGTTAGTTCCTCTGCTTCATCAACCACCCACGTTGTAATACCTTGTAATGATTTTAGGTTTGCGGTTTGGTCGCCACTTGAAGTTTTTATACCTCTGAATATTATTTTACTTCCTGTCTGTTTGTTTATTATCTCGTCCTTAGTTATGTGGAAGTGTTGTGTAAACCCAAACAATTCTAACTTATCTATAAATTCTGGTATGATGGATATGTATGCAGAGGTAAGTGTGTATCGTGTAAATAGTATTGTGTGTCCTGCTTCGTATGTTAGCATTACCAATAGTGCGTTTACTGAAAATGACTTACCAGAGCCACGTCCACCGCTTACAATATAATACCTACTACGTTCACTAACAATAGTCTTGTATTTGTTATGTACGTTAATCAATCGTTAGTCTACGAATTTAATTAAATCTCTGAAATTGATGTTTAAGCCCTCTGAACTGTTTATGTCTACACTTTCTTTAGGTTTACCATAACGATAGCTTAAATATAGTTGTAAAGCCCTCATATCACCTTTAGATACCAACTCGCCTAACTTTGCCAATGCTTCGTCTTTGTCTATTATAGCATCTAACCGCTCTATTAGTTTATGCTCGGCAGCTTTGCTTGGTCTACCACCTTTATTGCCTTTAGTACCTTTATTAAATCTTCTTTTATCCATAATCAGTATTTAATTAGTTTACTGAACTTACTAATATATAAACAAACTATTATTTTTTTAGAACAACCTTTGTTGTGCTTTGTGTTGCTCTATTCTTTTCATTGCTGCATCGTAATACTCTTTATCCAATTCACAAGCTGTTAAATCATATCCTAAATTATGACAAGCAATGGCTATTGACCCACTTCCTAAATGTGTATCTAATATCTTATCCCCCTTTTTTGCGTAATTCATTAAAAGCCATTCATATAAAGCGGTTGGTTTTTGTGTTGGGTGTATTCTGTTTCTATTTTTAGCAGCATTATAATCATATTTTTTTGCACTTGTTTTAAAGCTACTCCAAGCTAATTCATATTGAGCAAACGTTACATCTTCGCTAAAACCTTTATCCCATAATAACCAACAAGGACTTGGGTATAAATAATCTGTCATATAATTACCTCCCCATATTATTTGATTTTTACTAACTCTAAACAATTCCTTGAAATAACTTTCACTTGGTATTGATTTGTCTTTACCTGCAAATTTATGATAATCGCTTTTTTTGTCCCCTTTACGTCTACCCATATTTACATTAATATCAATCCCATACGGAGGGTCTACAATAGCAAGGTCAAAGTAATTATCCTCATATCTTGCCATCAGTTCCATATTGTCTTCGTTTGTTATCAGCATAGTACAGGGTTTTTAACAGGTCTGTTTAATGTAGCGCCTTTAACTTCTTTTATTTTCTTTTGTGGTTTAGTGGCTTCTATTAGTTTGTTGTATACCTTTAATCTTGTGTTTATAAAGTTTTCTATTGTTTGTTCGTTCCATTTGCTAATCGTATCTAAGACGTTGTCTAATAGTCTTTCTTTTTCTTCGCTTATCACGTCCTCTGACCTAATTATATTTAGCTTATTGTCTTTTATTACTTGGTTGTATATTTTCTTATCGTGTTTCTTAACTATATCAAAATCTTTGTAGTGGTATAACGCTGCATCGTGTTTTAGTCCTACTTCTTGACCTAATGCTTGAAACGTATATCCTAACTCTCTTGCTAATCTACAATACACCTTTCTTGCGTATGAGTACTCACGTTGTCTATTGCGTTCCGATATATCAAATTTATAGTATTTGTTTAGTTCTTCTTTAAGTTGTTGTAGTGTCATTATTCTATCTTTGTAAATTCTGCGGTTTGTGTTTCGTTTATCTCTTCTTTGTTTTCAAAATACCTATCTACTAAAGCGTCAATCATTATAAGTTCGTCAATAGTAGCTGTTTTTATTTTGTGTATTAAGCCATCTATTTTGTTGAGGACGTTTATACACATTTCTGGGTTGTTATGGTATACTGTGTTAAAACCCTCTTGATACACTTCTTCTAATAGTTTGTTAGTCTTACCTACTTGGTATTTTATGTTTTGCCTAAACGCCTTACTTCCTTTTAGTTCATCGTTTGCTTCCAAAAGTAATTGTGCTATTAATACACTCTTTAAGTAATTTAAGTGTTTGTCGCTTATTACTTGTTCTTCTCTATCCATTTTTCCTGTTCGTTTCTTATGTATTCAATTTCTCGTCTTAAATAATCAGCAGCTTTTTCTAAGTCTTTTAATTCACTTTCTTTTTTACCTGCTCTACAAATGTATTTAATTATGTTACCCCTGTTGAAGTTTAGGTTGTAGTCTTTTATAAAGTCTATAACATCATAGCCCTTACCATTCTCATAATGTAAGTATGTTGCTCTCATTATATTATTGCGTTGTCTAACATTTCTATTAAGTGTCGTATCTCGCTACGTTCAAACTTGCCTGTAACTTGTGCGTTATAAGTCTTAAACGTCAAGTGATACATATCTTTTTCTGTTTCGTGTTTGTTTTCTTTTTTTCCTAAGTACTCAATCTTTAAATCAAATTTCATAGTTGTTTTTTTTATTGTGCTTTATTTAAAATATAATGTAATGTTCCCTTGCTACTTATGTTAAAATGTTCCATAGTTTTCTTGTATGACTTTTCTTTTGCATAATACTTTTTTACAACATTTGGGTTGTGTTTTTGCCAATGTAAAGTAGCTAATTTAGAGTGTGCTAATCTATCTTCTTTTTTTCTATCCATCATATTATCTGACTGTGTGCCAATTACAATATTTTCTTTTGAATTATCTAAAGGGTTTCCGTTTAAATGTCTACACACTACACCCTTTTTATATATCTCATCGCCATATTTTTGATATGCTTGAAGTCTGTGTGTTGAGCAATTTACATAACCAACTTTCTGTCTTATTTTAAATCTATGATAGCCATTTGAAACGCTACCGATACTCTTACCACTTAAACCTATTAAATCGCCATTATCATTTACTCTATAACCTTTGTTATATGCAATAACTTCGTTTTTGTTAAATACACTCATAGTTTTATAATTGTCCTGTTAAACAATAGTTATCTAAATCTGCACCCTCTATAAAGAATTGATTATATAGGTGTAGTGCTTTTTCTACTTTTTCCTCGCCTCTGAAATAAAATTCTTCTGAACAGTTAAATATACCAATATCTAAACTACCCTTGTCTAAAGCTAAGAAATAAAAGTCTTTGTGGCTTTTACCGAACAAATTACAATATAAATAGCATTGTACATCATATCCGTATTTATTGGCTGAATAGCTAAACCCTTTTATGTCTGTTGTAGTTTTAAGGTCTACTATTTTATCCTTGCCTAATACATCTGCCTTACCTCTAAATGGCATATCCATTACCTCGCCTATTACAGGTACTTCAAACTCGCTATCTCTTATTAATTCCTTTGCGTGTTCGTTTCTTAAAAACGCATCAGCTAAACGTTCTGCATCGCTTCGTTCTTTAGCTGTAAACACTCTTGGGTTTTCTGCTTTCGCTTCTCTAAACTTCTTTGTGTTCTTGCTTTGAACGTCTATAAAGGTTTGTGCCTCGAAAACGTTTGGCTCAAGGATAGCGGTGTGAAACAACCAACCATCACGCAATGCTTGGCTTTCTGCACTTCCATACTCCAAACTAAACTTATAAGTCTTAGGGCTTGATAGAAGTGTTTTAAGACTACTACTACTAAGGGCTAATCTATTTAGTTCGCCATAGTAAAAATTGTCATCTAACATACGTTTAAGCAACTCTGCTTTGTCGTATTGTTTTCCGTCTAATAATCTTATTTTATTCAAGGTCATAATTTTTACAAGTTTCTGAACAGTATGTTTGTCCGTTGGTTTCTGTGTCGCACATTTTACAGGTGCTTAGTTCGTCTGGTGCATCTATGTAATCGTCCCAAATATTCATATTTCGTATTGTTTTAATTTGTTTTCTAATTCTTCTATTTGTTCTATTTGTTTTTGTATCATATCGTTTTTTTGCTGTCTAATAAGACTAATCCTTTTATGTAATACCTCAACCTCTGTTTGCAGTCCGTTTGTGAACATTCCTATCTCGTTCATTGCCTTTACGCAATTTCTAAGGTCGGTGTTTAATGGCTTGGCATCTTTCCAGTCCATTATCTTATCGGCTAACCAATTAAACCATAAATGATATGCTTGTTTTTGTAGTATGTCCATTATGAAGCTGCACCAATAATAAACCCTAACACAAAAGTTAGAGAAGCAAATAACAATATAGCCATACGGATAATAAATGCTCGTGCTTCTTGTTGTTGTTGTTCTTGTTTTTCTAATTCTTTTTGAGTGTAAACCTCAATTCTGTTTTTGCGTGTTTGGATATGTAACCCTGTTTTAGTTTTCTTCATTTTATTGGATATTAAATATTATACTTTTTATTATTAGTTCTCTATTCTCTAAACGTTTCTTAATGCGTTCTGTTAAACTACCTTTTGTTTTTAGTTGTATAAGTGTAGTTTGTATCTGTCTAAGTTCTTTTTTTAAATCTGTTAGTTGTGTTTTCATAATTGTTATTGTTTACACAAATATACAAACTTTTTTATTATAAACAAATTATAAACAAATTATTTTTTAAAATCGTTTAAATTAATTATTGACGCTTGGCTTTCATCTAACAAATAACAGGGTTTTAATACTTTCTTTTTTGTCCATAGCGTTGTGTCTGGACAATACATATCTTTGCTCTTTAGGTCTTTTAGGTTGTTGAGCCAATACATATAGTTCCCTTTAGGGTCGTTTACAAAGTACAATGCAATCTTACCTGTTTCTATTAACTTATCGTACTTGTAAACCTCTAATAGTTTTTCTTTGTAGTATTTTTTTCTAAACTTAAATTCTATTATACATTCTTTGCCTTTTGGTGTCGTGCCTATTGCGTCGTAATGCTCAAACCCCTCGCCTGTGTGTTTTAAGTTCCACCCATCTAAATTCAATAGTGTTATTACTGCTTGTTCCCACTTGTGTACGTCTTTTATCATTTATTGTAAAGTCTGTCAATATCAGCTATCCATCGTTTTAATTCTTTGGGTCTGCAACTGCACGGTTCGTAATATGTGTGATTATAATACTTTGCGTGAAGCGTACATAATAGCTTGTATTGTGGTTGTGTTAGTTTCGTTGTTACCTCTGCTTTAAATTGTTCCCAATGCTCTTTGTCTAATTGTTCCATAAGTCTAAATCTATATCGTTCCACTCATCTCGTCTTTTGTCGCATCCACAGTCTTTGCCAAGTGCTTTGCTAATCTTTTTTACAAGCCAATGAATACCTGTGTAATAAGTAAAGTAATATACTAAATCCCCTAATCTCATAATTTATCCTTTATATGTTTTTTTGCGTTTACATAAGTGTTGTATAATGAATAATAGCTTATGCCTGTTTCCCTGCTCAATCCTGCTACGCTTTTGCCACTTGCACAAATCTCGAATACTTTCCTATCGTACCAATACATATCGTTCATTATATCGTCTATTTGATTTTTACGTTTAGCGTATTCTATCTCATCTATTCCTAAATCCTCTGCTTGTTTTAATTCGTTTATTTCCTCAATATATTCCTTTATTTGTCTTGCCTCTTTTTTGTGGGTGTTTAAGTATATACCCCTTAGCACCTTCCAACAATAGTAAATATTTACATCTTCATTGTGCCATAGGTCTAAACCCTTATCTACGTCTTGGATTAATTGGATATACATTTCTTGTACAATATCTTCTGCGGTGCTTGAATTACACCCAAAGGATTTAACAACTCGTATCCAATCTTTATGACGTTGATAAGCTACTTCTACTAGGCTTTTTTTCATTCTAATAATTTCTTTTTAGGTACTACAAAATATTCTAGAGGGTCGTATATTTCGCCCACTACAAAAGGTAATCCGTATTGATTTATACTAAAGCTAAACGTTTCAAAAGCATAACCCCTAGAACGTTTACAACTAACTGTTATCCATTCTTTGTTTACTGTATTTGCTTCTAGTTGTATTTGTGTTTCTGTTTTCTTTTCTAAGAAGCTACCTAGATGACCTGTCGGCTTGTCGCTTCCATAATTGCTATGTATTACTGTAATAATATGACAATTAAATTTAGCACTCCACTCCATTATTTTTTGTACACATAAATTACTTTCCTCAAGGTTGTTTACATCACTTACTAAGTCCGCTATACCATCAATTATTACTAGTCCGTTTTTATCTTTATTTTCTTTAAGTATAAACTCTATAAATTGTAGTCTTTGTTTATAGCTTATTGTTCTTAATGCAAATGTTTGGTAGCACCCTACATCTTTAACGTTTGCCATATCTACAACTCTTTTAAATACTCGTTGAGAGTGCCAATGTCCTTGCTCTGTATCAAAGTGTATTAAGCACTTACCCTCTCTATGTCCTTTTATCTTACCACCGAAATTATTACCACCACTTAAATATACTGATGCTAATAATGATATAAAAAATGTTTTCTTTGTTTTAGGTGGTGCTTGTACAAAGCTAAAGTTCCCATAAGTTCCTATTGGTATAGGGAACGTTAATTCTCCACTTTTAGTATCTATTGTTTTTTGTCCTAAACTCAATGCAGTTGGTGGGTACTCCATAACTTCGGTAGTGTTTATTGTACACTCCTCTTTTATGAGTTCCATTAGCATATTTTGTGTAGTTTCTTCCTCTGTCATTTCTTTAGTTAGTTATTGTTTTCTATAAAGGTATAAAAAAAGGGGTTAAAAAACCCCCTCTTTTAAAAAAAAATTAAAATGGTAAATCAGCAGCTTCTTCTTTTGGGTGTTCTTGTACTGCTTCTTGTACTTCTTTTTCAGCGTTTACAATAGTTCCGTTGTTCCATACAACTCGACCATTTGATAAATAGGTTTTTGGTTTTTTCGCTTCTCTTTCCTCTTGTGTCTGACTAACATAAACACCAACGTTATTTCCGTATCGTGTTTCGTCATTTACTGACATTGTGAGATTTACATAAACCGCACCATCTTTACCTGCTATAAACTTCTCTTTTGGTAGCTTAGCTACGTTTAAACTAAAATTAATTAATGCACTCATATTTATTTATTTAAGGGTTTTATATTCTACTTTAGGTTTTTTAAAACTATCGCTTTCATCTTCGCCAAATACACCAAGTTCATAAAATCCTGTTAGCTTCAGAACTGCTCGGCTCATTGCTCGTTTCTCTGCCATTTCTGCTACATACCAAGTATTACAGTTTCCATCTTTGTAGCCCTCGCCTTTTAGCGCACTTCCAAAGGTTTCTATGCTTTTACCATCTTTTTGTGCAAGTGCTTTAAATACTGCAAAGTTTGGCTCACATTTTATTACTTCGTAGTTTACACTCATCTGCTCAAGGGCTTGTATCTTGTCAATACCCTGTCTTGTAATGATGGTGTAATGTTGATGTTTAAAAAAGTCGTCTTTAGTTAGGTTATACTTTTTGTACAACTCTGTTAGTTTTTGTTTATTCATTTTTAGTTATTGTTCTTTGTTTAAATATTCTACTTCTATTATTGCTTCTAAGTATTCTACTCTACTTTCTAATGCTTCTATCCTTGCATTTAAGTAGTCTATTGTCGTTGGGGTTGCTGCTCGTTTAACGTCCTCGTAATGTGTCATAATTTATAAATAGCTATTCAGTAAAGTAATCAAAAGGACTGTTATGCCAACCACATAAAGACCTTAAGTCCATAATTGTTCCGAACTTTAATTCTGTTACAAATTCTGTCGCTTCTAATTCTTCACAAATTTTAGCCACCATACTTGGGTATTCTAAATTTGCCTTACTTAATTTGTCCTCATAAATAGGGTGTAATCTTTCTAATAAATTCATATTGTTATTGTTTAAATTAATACTAACACAAATTTAACAAAAAATAATTTATATAAACAAATTTTAAACAACTTTTTTTTCTGAACACAAAAAAACCACCTTTTTATAGGTGGCTTAATTGTCTGTTAAAAACAGCATTAAAGAAAACAATAACAAACAAATTTAGTTGGTCATTCAAATATACTATTTATTAGTGTATTAAGTGTTAAATGTTTTTAGGACTTATTAACTAAAAGTTTTGTTTGTCTTTTAGTTCCTGTAGTTTAGTCTTGTATTCGTCAAATATTTCTTGCCATTCTGGGTCTGTTAGTTTTAGTACCCCTCTTGACTTTTGTAATAGTTCCTCTGCTAATTCTAAACCAATATTAAGAGAATACTCCAGCTGCCGACCATATTCAAAACGGTTACATTTTCGGCACTGAAGGTTTACGTTTCTTTCGTCATAACGAGTAATTAAATGCTGTCTACCTATTAGATGCCCAGCATCGCCTTCAGAAAAATGTATAGACTTACCACAACTAACACAGTTACCCATACCAGTATTATTATCCACATCTCTACGTCTTATATACTCGTGAAATGGTTTATCAATCTTATTCTTCCAATATTTTAATGTTTTCTTTTTTGGCATTGTGTTGTATGTTGTATTTAGGACTAAACAATTTTATGTAGTATTTTTCGTAGTCTAATAATTCATCAGCAGTAGCACCATAAGGCACTTTTTTTACAACATTCCAACTATCAAACTCTTTTTGGTTTTCTTTTATATGTTGTTTAATTCTACCAACCACATTTGTTGTTTGCCCTATATATACTATTTTGTTTTTATGTATAAGACAATAAACGTAATAATTAAATTTTAATTGATATTTATTTGAAACAAGTTTGTAATGTAGGTTGTCTTTTACTGTTTTCTTTTTAGGTATAATTACCCCTTCATCTAAACTACCTCTATTTAAATATAACCTTACATTAGTAAAACCTTTTTGGTTTTTTATCCATTTTTTATATCTATCTCTTTCTAATTCATTAGAAAAATTTTTATATAAATGTTTTTCTTTACCATAAAATTTATATTTAACTAAATACCTCATATATGTTTTGCTTTTAAGATTGTCCAAATCTCCCAAAATCAAACCACAAAAACAAATTTAATTAAATAAAGTTTTTAACAAGTTATTATTTTTTCCAATTTTTAGTAATCTTTTCAGCACTACGCATACCGAAATACCCACCATAAACCAATAATAACAGTGAAGAAAGTAGGTCTATCCAGTTTGTGTCTATTTTAAAGCCCTCTAAGGAGCTATCTAATATAATGTAAATAAATAGGGTTGCAGTTAAAAAGGCAAGCGTTAAAGGTCTTATATTACGTGTTAAATAACTATCTGTTTGGTTGTCGCTTACCCAACGCTTTGTAGTTTCCTGCATTTCTAACATATCGTATTTAAGTTCTTCTAGTAGAAGTTCCTTATCCGCTTCTGTTAGTTGAGTGCTACCCTCTATTTGTTTGCTTAATTCCTTTAGGCTTTCAATTCCTGTTATGCTACCTGCAGCATCTAATATACTAGGTGCTATGTTTTTACCTTGTTTTACTAACCAACGTAAAGCATCACCAACCCTAGTTGTTCCGTTTCGTTCTTTATAACTTTTTTTAGGCATAATTTATTTATTTGAATAGTCCCACCTAGCACGTGTCTTGCGTATATCGTAATGTACAAACGTATCATAAAGACCTAAACCTCCTTGTAGCATTACACCAAAATCTATTAAATCTTCTATAATAGCAAACACCTCAATAGGTTTTAAACTTTGAATTGTAATATCTGCTGCTTTGCCTAATAAGTGTTGGCTTCGTGAACTTCCGTTACATTTAGCATTGTGTTTAGGACATCTATAAGCACTATTTATTTTTATAGGTCTACCTAAATAATCTCTAAGCGTTTGTAATTGCCCTGTTAATTTTATTACGTTTTCGTAAACCTCTAAAGGCATTTCACACCCACACTTACACTCAAATTCACGTCTTTTAAAGTTCTTTGTCATTTGACTTTTTCTTGTGTGTTTCGTATATCTTCTGAAACGTATATACAATAGAAGCTAATAAAAGTATAATCTTTAGACTATTCTCTACAGCAGTAAAACTTATCCCTAAAGAGATAGCATTAAAAAAAGCTAACCTTAAATCTTGTACACTCATAACATAAGTTTCTTTAAAAAGTTATTCCATTTAGCTACTAACCAAAATGTAAAATGCTCTAACTTATCCGCTATGTATCTAAGTCCTCTAATCATAATTTGAATTTTTGATAGTCTACACCATAAAAACTATGCACTCCGTTACCATCTGCAATAGCAACCGCACTCGACTTCCAACCATAAGGGTGGTCTGCTTTTATTACATTGCCATCTTCGTCAATAGTATCTTGTAACTTCCACGCTACATCAACGTGGTATTTGTCGCTTAATACAGGTGCTTTAATTTCGTTACCCTCTTCGTCATATTCTCCTTGCTCTAAAACAATATGTCCGAGTTTTACAATAGCGTGTCCGTGTGTTGGGTACTCGTTTCCATTTTCGTCTGTTTCTACTCCTAAAGCTTTTATTTTAGCTTCAGCAGTTTTTTGGTCTTTAAATTCGTATTTTCCTATGTACATTTTATATAGTTGTTAATTTTTGTAATTCTGTATCACTCAATGCTTCTTTAAATACTGCAACGCATTTGCATTTGCCCTCAAATTTTTCATTTCCATCACCTCTATCAAAATTTAAAACTGTTAATGTTCCAAATGAAAAAGGAGTAAAAGATGTTACGCTACCTAATTTCACTCCATTATGCCAAAAGGAACAATCATCAAGTTTATATTTAAAAGCAATTTTTGAACTTTCGGTTATATTTGAAACAGTAAAAGGTTGATATATTGGCGTTGTATAACTTGGTGATGTTTTAAATACTATTTGATTTGTGTTTGTAGAATATTGTATAATTATATTATTAGAATAAGCTCCACTTGAAATAGATATTGATTTAGAGCCATCATTATTGTCAATTAAAGAAGATATCTCCGCATATAGCACACCCTCTGTTGAGTTTATTAAGTCGCTACTGCCACTATTGTTACAGACATCTGCTAAACGAGTGGTAGTACTTCCGTTTGTTGGTATGTAGGATGTAGCGTATGATAGTGCCTCTGCTTGTGCGCCCCATATAATAACTTCTGTTAAAGGATTAGCTTCTGCAAACCTAAAATCTACTCCATAAAAATTTGGCTCTCCTGTTGCAGTTGTAGTGCCATTCACTTCAAATCTTTGCCATTGTGGTGTTATAGTAAAATTATTATTTGTGTTTTGACCATAACTACATAAATTTACAGTACCACTACCACTAACTGTTCTTGCATAAATAGTTCTTGTATCTGTTCCTGTTAAACTTAATCCACTTAAAACAAGATAAGATTGAGAGCCTGTGGAAGTTATTTTTATTGCATTATTACTTCCATCGGGTGCTAAAAATCCTGTTTGTGTTGTTACTTCATTAGCATTCCACTGACTAAAATCTTCTGAATACGTTACAAGATTTGTACTCTGTGGCTCAAGCAAAAGACTACCCTCTCCGCTATAAGGTACTACTTCTCCATCCTCATAATCAAAGTTAGTATAATTTATTCTCGGCAAGTCTGTATCGTCTGTTATTTCTACTACTGATATGTTGTCTATTGTTAAATCCGCATCTGTTGTTGGCTTTAAAAATAAATCTGTATTTGTGGCAATAAAATCTTCTGTTTTTGTACCTACTGTGCTATAACTTGTAGGACTACTTTGCGATATGTTTTCAATACTTCCTGATGCTATTGATACAATATCAAATGTTAATCTATATTTACTACTTACAGTTAAAACATTTTCTTGGTATATTGTTCTATATGCACTTACAGTACCGCTATAAACTGCAACACCATCTCCCATATTCCAACCATTCTGAAATAACCAATTCTGCCCTACTTCCTTAACAGATACGTTGTCTATTGAGAAAGCAGAACCACTTGTATTTCTACCATATATTAATAAATCACTACCATTAGCTGATGCAGTTGTGTATAATGAATAACTACCTACGCTATAAGTATTAAGACTAATAAGACTACCACCGTTTGAATTTATGTACATATAGGCAGTTCCTGAAGTTATTTCAAAATTAATTCGATAAGTTTTTCCTGATACAAAACCCCCACTTAATAAAGTTTGTCTTATATATTTAGCATCCGAAGTAAAATCATAATTAGCTACTCCACCACTAATAGACCAACCTGTTTGTTTAGTCCAATCAGTATCACTATCAAACCCACCATTTGTAACAAGTTCACTTCCTATCTGCTCAAAGTCTCCGTTCTGTATTAATTCTCCGCTTAATAACTGTACATCTTGTACTAAACCTAATTCGTTAACTCTTGTCGCACTTGACCCTCTTGTAAAGTCAAAGTCTGCGTCTATTACTTCTTTTACACTTACATTGTCTATTGAAGCGTTTGTTCCACTTAATGGATTTATTCTTAAAAGACCATCAGTGGTTGGTTGCCCATAATAAGTATAAACACCTGTTGAAGTAAAATAATCACTAAAATTTACACCAATGCCAATTCTTAAACTGCCACTTGTTATTTCTGTTATTTCAAATGTAGCTTTATATATTTTTGACGTATCTAAAATATCTTGATATATGCTCCCTGTTGTTGAATTTGTTGCAGTAGCCTTACCATTAGCAATACTCCAAGAACTTCCATAACTCCAACCGCTATCGGTTGAAAAATCACCATTTGTAATTAACTCATTACCTAAAGATTGAACAGGTTTAACACTATTCAATACGCCATCTTCATAAGCAGTAGGGGTTAGAATAATACTCGGCTTTGTGCCTACTCCGTTTAATAGTTGGTCTGTTACCCACGAGTTCTCGTACTCACTTGCTCTTTTATATAACTCATTTGTTAAGTCAGCGTTTAAGTAAACGTTTCCCCATTGTTCGTTAGGGTTTCCCCATTCGCTTCTATGATATATTTCTTGTGCCATATTAAGTTGTTAATTCTATTGCTTCTGCTTCTGTTAATACTCTATCGTAAACTCTTGTATCGTGAATTTTACCCTCCATAAAATTATCTGTTAAATTAGGGTTTGAAAAAGTTAATTTATCCAATCCTGTTGGTACATCGCCAAGTAAGTCAGTATGTACTAAACTACCATTGACATAAAATTTAAACTCATCTTTTTTAAACGTAATAGCTAATTTATTTCTTATATCAAATGTTAAAGGGTTAAAATCACTAAATACAGGTGTACCTCCCCCTGTAACAGTTAAAGCCCTAACACTTGTTCCTGTACCTTGATATTGAATTGTATGTCTATTACTTGCAGTACCATCACTTAATTGTATTTCCATACCACCGCCACTTTTAAATGGTGTTGCATCTACAAACAAAGTACCCTCTGTAATATCAAATAAATTACTATCTTCAGCTAAAATTTCATCTTTTAATCTTGTTACTGTACTTGCTTCTGTTTTTATATAGCTTGAGGCATAATCGCCTTGTTCTACTTGAGCACCCCATAAATAGTATTGGTCGCCATTAAAATCAATTAAACCATAACCAATGTTTTTACTTCCTGTTGCCGATGACAAAGTTAAAGTTCCACTACACCTCAACCAACCATTTCCATAATCTTCTATTTTAGCACTTGTAAAATCGCCTGTTGGTGTATATATAGTTTTATTGATTAAATCAAAATATGCAGTTCCAACACCACCAAAAACGTTAATAGCAAAAGAAGAAATATTTATAATAGGTTTTACGAAAATTGATATTGTATATGTATTGCCATTCGTTAAAGATATGCCGTCATAAACATAAGAAGTTCCTGTTCCATCGCCTGTTATTTTGTCGGCAGTTAATTCCCCATTAGGCGAAATTGTATCATTGGCGGTTATTGTTGTTCTTGATTTTACCCAAACTCCATTATCAAACTCTTCTGAATACACTTGTAGGTTTGTTCGTTGTGGCTCAAGTTTCAAGCTTGGACAGTTGCTATTTAACCAATCTAATCTCGGTACATCATTTGTAACCTCTTCAATTAGTCCATCTTTGCGTACTCGTGTACCCTCACTTGCTCTATCAAAGTCAAAATCTCCTGTAGCATCATTAGGCAAAATAGAATATACTTTACCGCTTTTATATCCGCTTGGTATTAGTGCTAATTTAGGGTTACTCATTATCTTTCCATTTTTGATAGCATATTGCTATGGCTTGGTCTTTTTTATACTCTTTGCTTATTTGTGCTACACACCTCATCATAAAATCGCTTTGCTTCTCGTTCGCTTTTGGTTTTGGTATCGGCATCAATATATTTTTTTAGTTTGTTAAGGTTTGTTTGTTTTACTTTATATCGCATAATATATAATTAAAGCACCCACCCTCGATACGTCGTATCACTATCAGGGCTTATATCCTCGTTTGTATTGCTTAAATACTCTGGGAATAAGTTATTGTTAAAACACAAATAATCTACTAAGCGTGTACTATAATAGTTAGCGTATTCCCTTGCCTTAGATACTAAATAATCTACTTCGTTTTTGTCTACGTTCTGTGCTGTTTCTGAACTGTGTTTAAGAACAGATTTGTTTGTAATCGTATAAGCTGCAAATGGTATGTAGTTCATTTGAGCAAACCAAATTAATGCAGGTTGTACATAAGTGTTTACCAACGTTAAATAATTGCCACTTAAATTATCCGCAATTATATCTGCGCTAATTTTGTTGTATAAATCCGTACCTAACAAATTCTGAATATCTATTTGTTGGGCTACCTTAACAAACTGTATCATTTTATCTATATCAACGTTGCCATCAATAATAGAATTTTTTTTAAGGTCTGTTGTGCTTATAAATAATGCTGTTGCCATTTAGTTTCTAAATTTCATTTTGTTCCAATACTCTGCTGTATAACCTTTGTATTTCATATCCTTTGGTGCAACAGGCACTTTCTGTGCATTCGCTTCTGGTTTAAAACCTCGTTTTCTTGCCTCTGTTGTACTTATTTCAGTTCCTAAACTCTTTGCACCCTCTTTGCGTACATAAGTCTTTCTTAGCCATTTATGGCTACATCTTGCACCACCTTTGTAAAGCCATATAGAATAAGTATCACTACCACCCTTACCAAATCCTGCATTTACTACTTTGTTTTCCATAGCTTCAATATCCTCTTTTCTATATACCTTTTTAGCACTTACCATTTTAGAACAAAATTGTCTTGAAGTTGCTTTAGTTCGTGCAGGGCTATACATATAGCGTACTAAAAACTCGTTTCCTTCTTCTTTTGTTTGTTTACTTGTACCGTCTTGCTCACTCTCTCTATAAGGTTTTGCGCTTCCTGTACTTACAAACTCCCATATTTTAGATAGTAAACTTTTGTCTTTAGGTTGGTTAAGGTCTGTTATTACCTCATCTAAACCCTCTTCTTCGTCATAGTTTACCTCTCTTTCGTCTATTACCTCAAACTCTTTTAGTAGTTCTTCTTCGTCTTGTCCTAAGTCTATTAAAGCATCTGCAATATCGCTACCTAATTCGTCTGGTAATTCTTGACTAAGTTTTACACCTGTTTCTTCCTCTCGTGTTTCTTGGTCTACTACGTTTTCTAAGTCCGTAAACTCTAAAGGTTGTAACGTCTTAAAATATAGTTTTAAGCTAATATTATTATAAGCTAATATACTATCAAAGGCATCTATTAAAAGTGTCTGAAATGGTCTTATAACGGTGTTATCCATTAGAATACTTGCAGTCTTTAATTCATCAGCATTGTTCCCCAAACCGCTACTGTCTTTAATACCTAATAACATAGGACTTACAACCCTGTGTGCTACCATAATCTTTTTACCACTCTCATCACTTAAGAATTGGTATTGGTTATGAGCGTCGCTTAATTGTATTGGCTCAATAGTTGCTGCGCTTTCTGGGTTGTCATTAAAGGCGAGTATAAATTTTCCAGCATTACTACTTCCGCTAAATTTTTGATATATTCTATTTTCTAACATTTGGCGTTCCTCTGCGTTCGGTGTGCCATTGTTGAAGTTGATAAGCATACTTGGTGCAAGTCCATTAAGTATGTTATTTAAGTGATAGTTAGATATTTCTTCCTCTAACTCCGCATATTGCAACCCACCTTGATAATCAGGACTTGAATAATATTTATACCCTGCTCTGTATGGCTTTACATACACAATCTCAATAGCTTCTTTTGAGTAACCAAAAGCAGGTATTCTTGTGCAGTCCTTTACGTTCTTTACTTTAGTCCAATCATCAGAGTAGTAATACGCTTCTATTTCGCCCTTATCGTTGCATTTTTCGGCTCTTAAATTCTCTACAGGGATATGTTCTACTCGTGCCACAGTCTTGCGGTCTTTTGAGTATATAACCTGCATCGAGCATTGCCCCATAAGTTTAAGGTCATAGCACAATTTACGCACACAATCCTTGTGAAATAAAGTCATCATTTTAGCATACGCCTCTGGCTTTCTGTTGCTGTCTAAAGCACTTAAACCTTTGCCGTAAATCATTTCACTAATACCATTTATAATAGCATTGTTTGTAGGACTACCATTATAGCGGTCTATTAGATAACTAAAATAATTGTTATCAGTACCATACGCCACCCACTCCTTATTTGATTTTTCTACAATCTCTGGGCTTGTATATGTACTTAAATTAACTACTCTTAAATCGTTCATAATATAATATAATCATTATCAAAACTATCCTCTTGTACATACTCATCTTTATTAATAGAGTAGTAATCATTGTTAGTTTGGTTTATTGTTTGGTCGGTGCAAAATACTTTGTCTTTGTATATTACTGCACTTCCGTTTTTAACTTCTAATATGTAAAAATCGCCCTCTGTTAGTGTTCCAAAAACCGCATCAAAACTCATATAGTTTTTATCAGTAGTTGCAGTTGGTGTTACACTTACATTTGCGCCTGTGCTTTCACTTGTTAAATTTACAGTAATTGCACCCTCAATATATTGTCTTGGTATTATCTTAAAGGTTTTATTACCACTTGTAGTTATTAGCTTCATATTAATATATAAACAAAACTAAATTATTTTGTATTGTATGTGTATAAAAAAAGGGCTACCTAAAAAGATAACCCTTTAATTTAAAACCCTAATTTATTATGCAGTTGGGTCTATTTGTGTTGCAGAAGCATCATCAGTAATAACAGTAGATGTTACAAAATAAGGCGGTGCAGTTTCTTGTGCAACCGCTGTAATTGTATATCCTGTTAAATCCCCCATAGCTGCACCTGTTACGATAGTTCCACCATTTACATCAGCACCGTGTTCTAATCCCATAAGGAAATAGTTTCCGTTATAGTCCTCGATAGCAATGTGTGGTCTTGCGTGTGCAATTAGTTTTAGTTCTTCTTGTGTCGCTTTGTCTTGAAAGGTCAAAGTTAGGTTAAGTGTACTTTCATAAAAAGTAGTACCATTTTCACGAGAAGAATTTATAGCGGTTTCTAAAGATGAATTACCTTTAACATCAAATTGAAACCAATCAGGCGTACCTGCTAATGCAGTAATTTCCCCTGCTACAATAGTAGCATCGCCTAAAGTACCATAATCAGCAAAGTAAATAGTTTTAATACCACCTACTGCCGATTTGCAAGGTACTTTTCTTCCTGTAGTTAATGAACAAGCCATATTTTTAAAGTGTTTTTAAATAAAAAAGGGTAGGGCAAATCTCCCCACCCCTTTTCACGTTGATTAATTAATTATTATTAGTTTGCAGAGTTTGTGATACCATAAGTAACAATATCCCCTACTTGAGCATATTGTACACCACTTGTAAATCGCATTACAACTCTTACGTTTTGGCTTCCGTCAGTTTCAGCCATATCAATAACTCTTACCTCGTTAAGGTCGTTTAACAATCCTGTACCGAAGAACAAGTTTGACTTTTCAGCTGCAATAGCAGTGTTGTCAGCAAGTCCAGCAGTTGGAAATAACTTAACACCATCAAAGAACAAATCACCAAGTACTTGGTTGTTTCCTTTATTGTCATAACCGTTAGCACCAACACCTGCAGCACCAAATCCACCTAAAGCACGAACATAAGCACGATAGATGTTTTGTGCAACGTAAATATGTAAATCTTCTTTACCATAAACAGCAGAAGGGATAGCATCTACAATCAAACCAAGTTGTGCAACTACGTTTGAAGCATCTACAGTTGTTCCTGCAATTTCGTTAGCAGCAGGTAAATCAGCATCTGCAGCTAATAAAGTAGAAAACCCATCAAATTGACCTGAAGTTCCTGTATCACCTGTCCAAATGTTTCTTTCTGTACGGTCTGCTACTTTTGCAGCAACGTGAGCCAATACAAAATCAGAAAAGTTTGAAGGTAGGTTGTCAAATGCAGAATATCCCATTTGAGCAGCTTCCCAATCGCTATGCAAATCTTTTTTACAAATGTCAAGGTTTACTTGAAATTCCTCTGGTTGTAGGATTTTTTCAGTTAGTGTTAAAGTACCCTGTCCTGTTTGAAAATCACAAGTAGCGTCCTTTACGATAGCATCAGTAGACGCCTTTTTAAGTACTGACTTAAATTTTACATTAGGCATTACAGTAATACCGCCTTTGTCTAATGTGTCAGCAGATAACAAAGCAGCAGCGATATACTTGCCACTAAATTCACCTGCATAAGTTGAAGTAATTGATACACTCATTTTATTTTAGTTTTTAGTTGTTTATTAGTTTATTTATTAATTAAATTTTGCCATTACTCTATCCAATGTACTCATTCTTCTGTTTTGTGAGATATTGAATTTAGATAGGTTTTGTTTTGTTTCTGGGTTTGCCTTAATTGGCTCTGCAGCAGGTTGGTTAAGTTCCTCTTGTACTTCCTCTGGCACTTCGCTTAGTTCCACTTTTTCGTGTTTACAAAGTTCCTCTGTTACAAGGTTTCCTAATTCATCTGCGCTTAAATCTTCTTTTGGCTCTAACATTGCTTTAATTTCTTCAAGCATTGATTTAACCTCAGCAAGTTCTTCTTTAGTAGCGTAAACCTCTTTTTCTTCTTCGGCAGCTTCAACCTCTACTTCTTCGGTTTCTTCTTCTTCCGCTTCTTCGGTTTTAATCTCTGCAATTAACCCCTCTTCGGCTACTACTAAAATACGTCCGTCCTCTAATTGGTATTCACCAACAGGAACAGCTACTTTTTCATCTTCAGTAACAATAAATACTTCGTTACCCTCTTCAAACGCTTCTGCCTCTAAAACAGTTCCGTTTTCTAACGCTTGTTGTTCCAACTTAACCTCTTCGGATAAGTTTAGAACTTCTTTGATTTTACTAATCATATCGTTCGTGTTCATATTAATATATAATGGTTAAAAATTAATTTTGTATTTTTAGATATTTATTATTTTTTTTGCATCAGAAGTGTTTTTTCGTATTGTTCTAATCGTATCTTCAATATCATCTACAACCTTTATAACATTAACATCAATACCTAATTCTTTTGGCTGTACTCCAAGTTCTTTTGATTTTTCTGCAATTTCGTCAGCTATTTTTTGAATTAGTTTAACATCTTCTTCAATCTGGTCTGCAAACGCTTCCGCTCTTCCAAAAGACTGGTCAAGTTTATTTCTTAATTTGCCAAAATCAGATAAATCATCAACAAATTTTTGTGCAGCTGAATTTAGGTTTTTACTACCACTTGTTAATCTTGAAGCCACTTTATTAAAATCTTGAACAACCCCTAACTCAACCTTTTGAGTAGATAATTCTTCTTTGTTAATATGCTTTAAAGCGTTTTTAAAATTTCTCATTTTGTTTTAATTTATAGTTGTTTAAATATATCTTTGTGTTCTTTGTATAAAAAATATTATATCCCAAATTAAAGCAGTACCACCTATTGCGGTTATTTTTGGTGTTACTCCATTAGCTACAAAATCAGCATCAGTATAATATTGAAATAAACTGTGAAAATTTTGTGTTGTATCGTTTCCTTTGTAATATGCCATAGACTGATTAACTCGCTCTATATCACCGCTACCCTCTAAAGAAAATTCTAAATGTGTATTATTTGAATTTGCAGCAGACGACTTAAATACAATAGTTAGCACATAAGCATCATTGGTATTAACACCTAAAAACTTATTAGTTGCAGTATCATAAAAAGTATAATCGCCACTCGTTACAGTATTACCTCCGTTGTTAGGTAGTGTAACTTTAACCCCATCAGCTAAACTTAGTTTATTTGAAGAAGTATAAACCGTATCGTCAAATCTATTCCACCCTAATTGGTTATAAGCTACTAAATCAGAAACAGTAATTTTTTTAGTTTGCCCACCATTAACAATAGCTAAAACATCATCATTTGTAACAGTTGTTACTTCTGTTAATTCGCTTATTTTTTGGTTTGCCATTATGTTATAATTTTATCGTTATTTTCTTGAAGTATTAAATCACTATTTTCTTGTGCTAAAAAGTTAGGACTTACTGTACTACCTATCCCTTGCGCCCTTAAACTACCATCACAACACTTTATAGAATAGGTGTTATCCTCACATAAACAAGCCCTACGTCCTCCTTTTGGACTTGTTCTACTTGGTGTAAAAAATCTTTTTAATCGTTTCAACCCTGTCCCCTATTTAGTTTCTTATAGTTCTTACTTGACTTTAATTGACTTGTTTTGCTTTTAGCGTGTATGCCTTTACGCTTTACTCTTTTGCGTTCTATTTTAACCGCTACCTTACGCATTATTTACACTCTAAATTTTCTAAGCTTAGTAATTGCTGTTTGTGATGATATAATATAATCCTCTACGTCAGAAAATGCTCTTTTAAAATTTTTTCCTACAGTTGTACTATCTAAATCAATTCCTATATCTTTTGCCTTTCTTTTGCCATCAGCATAAGCGTTATCTATGTCTTTTTGTAGTTTTTGCAAACTTTTCTTTGCTTGTTCCATTTTAGCAGCACCATTTAAAACTTCTTGTTCTGCATCTCTACGACCATCATTAAATATACTCTGTGCTTTTTGCTCAATGTTTTTTAATTCAGTATCTAAAGCCAATTCTACTTTTATCGGCTCTTGTTTTGCTAAATACTCATTAATTAATTTTAGTGCTTTTTCTCTGCTCATTTTATTTATTATTTAGTTTGTTTAATTTACTTTCAGCCCAACGTAATCCTGCCTTACCACCCCATAATAAATAAGAGATTGTACCACAAGCGGTTGTATCGCTTTCATCATAGTATTCCTCTGCTCTTGACAAATAGGAATACATACGTTTTATAGTTTCTACGCTAATAGGTTTACCCTGCGCTAATTGTTGCGCCCTTACCTTGCCTACTTGTGTAGCGCATTTGTTGTTTACCTTTTCGTTTAGTTCTAAACCTCTCTTTGCGTTGTTCTTTACGCCACTTGGATAATCCGAGTAGCTTTCTAACACCATCTTCTTACCACCCTTTACTCGCTTGTCGTTTTTTATGATGGCTCGTATCTCACTCAATAAATACTCCGCTTCGTATTGGTCTATTTCTTTTAATAGTTCATCACTACTAAAGTCGTTTATTTTTTCCTGTGGGCGTTCCATTTTATCAGCAAAATAACCTTCTATGCTAAACCCTTTTACCTTACCTGTCTTTACAAACTCATTCCAGATTTGCTCGTTGTTTACTTTAACACTTCCAACCCACGTTCCTAAAGGTAAATCCATTCCGTATTTTACAGATTTGTCGTGTACCTTGTCCTCTACTATCCAACTTTCTACTAAACTAAGTCCGTTTATTTCGTATTGGTGTTCTAAGGTTGAGTTATTTTGTTTACCTTGCATAAGGTACATTTGCGATGCTTTTAATACAGTATCTTTTGAGAAATATATGTAGTATTCGTCCTCGCCATTTCGTCTGTATATGGGCTTATTAGGTATTAATAACGCACCCATTAAAATACGCTTTTCTTTGTCTACCTCTGCAAGTTTAAATTCTTGTGATTTTAAAGCTATAAAATCCTCTTCTATTGCAGGGTTTTCCACTACGCTAATAGCTTCAATACCTATTTCTTGTTCTTCGTCTAAGATTAATTCTACTATTCGCATATTATTATATAACTGTTTTTATTATTTTTTGTATTTATAGGGTCGCTCCCTCAACAATATTATTTTCTAAACTTTGTGCGGTTGTAACATCATTAGCTACTACATACGCCTGTACAGGTTGTTGGGTTTGTCCTGCAACTGCATCAGCTAATTGGCTTGTTTCTGTTGCGCCTACAATATTGAATGATGGTGGTTGTGAAGTTGCGGTTGTTGTGCTTGGCGCACCACCCCCACCTTTTCCGCTACTGTCTACGCTTTTAATTGCAGCTATGTTTTTCGCTGCTATACCTGCTGCTAATGCAGCTTGAACAACAGGGTATGCAGGGAACAATACTGTTATAGGCGATTTTTGTGCGGTTGTATATGCGTTCTGAACACCTTGCACACCGCTAATAGTAGCACTTGCTATCGCCATAGCTTTTCCTATTTTACTATCCTTACCTGCTAATTGTGCGACTTGGTCAAACGTATTTTTAGCATCTGCTATTGTTTGTTCTCTACGCAATTTATTTAGGTCATCAATATTTTTATCTCTTTCAGCATTTTTTTGTCTTGACTGCTCTAAAAATTCATCTAATACTATTTGTGCATCTACCTTAGCTTGTGTTCCTGCATTTGCATTGTCTACAATAGCTTGTAATCTCGCTGCTTCCTGTTCTTGTTCTAATAAATCAACTTGTTTAAGTGCTTCTAATCGTGCAACCTCATCTTCTATTTGCTCTGCATTAAATCGTTTACGTTCAATACTTAATTTGCTGTCGCTTTCTAATTTAGCATTAATTAAATCTACTTCTTCTTTGTCTAAAGAAATAGCGTTTGTTTTTTGTTCAGACCTAAAACCCTCTATTTGTGCTAATACACCCTGTTTGTTTGCTAATGCTTCTGTTAGTGCTACTTGGTTTTCAATTGAGTTATTTTTTTCTACTTCTGCTTGTGCTGCCCTTATTTGCGCGTCAGCTTGTTGTAGCATTGCTTTTTCTTGGTCATCTAAAACCTTAGCTAAATCTTCATTAGCTTTTTTCCTTTCCTCAATACTTTTACTTTCGTCATCACGTATTTGTCTTAACTTCTCGGCTTGTATGTCGTATTTTTCTACAAGTAAACCCTGTTGTGCTGCTGCTAATTGTGCTGCATTTGCTAAGTTTACATTTTCCTTTGCGGATTTTATAGTTTCGGTTGTATAATTTTTTATTGCCTTTGTTGTTTTTTCTACAAACTCCGTACCCTTGTCAAATGTGTCATTTACGCCTGTTAATACGTCTAAACTCTCTTTTCCTGCACTTTTAACGTCATCTAAAGCACCTGCAAAATCGCCACTAAATACTTTCTTAACCGCACTTGCTAAATATCCTAAAGTGTCTAAAAAACTTTCAAACCTCTCAACAATATTAGCTTTAATACTTGCGCCTAATTGTTTTACACTCTCTAATGGGTTTTCAAAAATTGCCTTGAAAAAATCTACAACCGCTCCACCATTATCAACAACGAAATTTACAAAGTCATTAAACGCAATACTTACCGCTTCAAAAACAGTATTAAACGCATCTGCAACCTTTTGGTTTTGATTAAATACTTCTGCAAGTTTTCCAAAAGCTGCAATAACCAATCCAATACCTGCTGCCTTTATTGCTGTGCCTAAACCCTTAAATCCTTTGCTTATACCACCTACGCCTTTTTCAGCTTTGTCTGAATTTTTATCTACTTGGTTTAGTTCATAGTTTACGTCCTCAATACCTTTTACAGCATCTTTAGTATCAACGTTTAACTTAATTGTTCTTTCTTCTGCCATTTTATTTCTCGTTTAAGTGCTTTGTAACCCTCTTTTAATGTTGTAGGTAGTTTGTATTTACCCTGTGCTATGCGGATATTTTCCGTTTCGCCATTAACGTATTTTAAGCTGTCTAATATTAGTTTTATCATAACGTTGTTTCTGTTATTCCTGTATCAAATGAAAATAAATCTGTTCCACTTACATTGTATTTTGCTCTTACCGTTATATTGTATGTTCTTCCACTTTCTAAACCTTTTAAATCGGTGTAATTATAAAGAGCAGGTGCGCCTATTGATGGGATACTTCCAAAAAAACCACCATCTAAATAAATATCAAAATCTGTTTCATCGCCATTACCTCTGAAAGAAATATCTATCTTAGTTGTAGTAATAGACGTTGCTTGTAATTCTGTTGGTCTGTCTAAATACGCTACTTGTCCGTTAAGTATTTGACTTGCATACTCGTCTTTGTTGTATAACTCTAATTGTGTTTTATTTGTTAGTAGGTTTGTTTTTATACTGTTAATTCTAAAAGAAGTGTTGTTTATTATAAACCTATCGTTTAGCTTGTATTTCGTTATTAAACTCAAAGGCAAATAAGCATCTACTTTATACATTTTACCTTTTTTATTAAACACACTTTCAACGTAATCTAAATAACCTTCTTGAAATAAGTTTGTGCTTTGGCTTGGTATTTCGCCTTCCCACTCATCAGCTTCTAATCCAAAATTAAGCTGCAACCTTGTACTATAACCCCAATTAAATGAAGTTAAATTTGTAGGTCTACGATAATGAGTAGGTGTAGTTCCGTCTATTGTTAGTTCGTTATTCGTATTGGCTTGTCTTACCATACAAAACAATAATGGTGCGCCTATTGTTGGCTCAAATTTCTTATCTAAAAATGCGCCCTGTCCTATTAAGGTTTGTGCGCCTGTATCTTCATTGCTTAAACGTTCATACATCATTTTTTCAAATGGTAATTCTACTTTGTAAACGCCTCCGTCAAACTCTATTCCTGCTTCTGGGTAGCTTTCTTGTGCAAAAGGAATACCTTGTATCTCGTCTGAAAACTGTACTAAAAATGATTTTTTGCTGTTAAATTTAAACTCCATTTCCTTATATGGAAATAACCTCTCTACAGTTGAGGTGGACATATCTACATATTTAGTAATATCGTACTTATTGCCTATGTTCATATAAAAACTTGCCCTCTGTACGTTTATATCATTACCGTCCTTAAACACCACTAAATTGAACATCTTAAACAAGCCACTTAAAAAGTCCATTACTTTCATCTCTGGCATTTGTTTACTAATGATAAAATCATTTTGTACATTAGGAGTATCAACATCATATACTGCTGTCCATTGTATACCTCCAAACGGATAAATTCTTTTAGTAATTTCTAACCTTTGTGTCATCGTTATATTGCTATCCGCTTCTACTTCTAAAGTAATGTCAAAAGGATAGTTTTGATTACTACCTATAAAATCAGTTTCAACTGAAATAGTTCCACTTGAACTGCTAAAACTTTGGGTTACATAAGTGTAATTGTTAAATGAATTAATTATCCTTACAGTAAAATCTTGCGGTGTTGTAGTTGTTACGTATGCTTTTATTTTAAATCTATTAACATATGCAGGTGGTTGCCAAAACAAAGTTCTTACATCTTGCGTTACTCCACTACTTAACCCAGCATTAAACGTAAAATTGTTAGGACTGTCATCTATATTTCTAAATCTATTACTTGAAATTCTTTTACCTCCGCCTTCTTCTGCGTTTGATACAAAACCCTCGTTTTTATGAAGCCACATATATACATCACTAAAACTTGTACTATTGAAAAACCCTGTTAAATTTATTTGTGGGAATGTGTTGTTTATTGCTTCAATAATCGCTCTACACCTAATTGCAGGTTTTAAATCAACCCAACTTAATTCAGTATCTGTAATGTCATCTTTATAGCCATCAGTAGTTGTATAACGCATATTTTTACTATGGTGTATATTAGGCACAAGAATATCTGTGCTACCAAACAAGCTAATTATGTTACTGTCTGTATTAGTAAAAAGGTCTTTTATATTAAGTTCGGTATAATCAAAATTTAATGAACTTGGGTAATTAAGACCAGATAATTTTGTATCGCCTAAAACTTCTTTAAGTTCTACCGCATCGCCATAAAACACTACTTTATAAGCGTGTGCCTTATTGTCCTTTAATGATACGCTTTTAAATTGTATCTTGCCTTTTTGATAATCTATTCCGTTTAGCTTTATTATAGCATCTTGCCTGTATCTTGCATCAAAGGTGTTTTCTATATTAAAGTTTTCGTAATGTCTAAAAAGTTTGTTGTTTAGTTTAGATGCAGGAAGATTAAATTGTTGGCTAAATGGTGTAAATACTTTTTTAATGTCCTTTACGTTTAGTAAACTATCAGTAATAACTACGCTTTCATCTTCAAACAAATCTGCTCTGAAATAGTCGCTTTCAATTCTATATATATCATAGTTAGGGCTTACAAAAATATCATCAGACAAACTAAGTTGTGTGTCGCTATCAATAGCGGTTATTTTTGCTACCTCGTTTGTTCTTAAATTTGTAACAATATCGTTTACCTCAACAGTTTGAGTAAATTCCGCTTGACTGTCTATTAATTTATTTGTAGCAAAACTCTTAGAAGAGCCATTAATTCGTTTATAACCTTTTATGTAAAGTTCTATTATCTGCATTAACGTATGTTGTTTATCGTGTCAAACGCAAAATCTATTTCTATTGTGTAGTTTATTAGCTTGTCGTTTAAGTGTGTTTTATAATTCAAACTGCTACTTGCTACGTTTATAGGAAGTGTTTTGTTTTCTATCTCTATCCAACAATCTTCACTTAATTGCATTTGCTTAAATACCTCATTGTAAACCTCTGGATAAAATCCTGTGTTTAACGTTAGTTTTTCTGTACCGTTCTTAGTTAATATTTTCTGTTGGTGTCTACTCGTATCATAAGCACCATTAACAATAATATTACGCTTAAAATCTTCCTTTTTAGTTGTTAGTACCTCGTTTGTTCTTTTGAAAAACCACAAGTCCTGTAATGCGCCAAACTTATTTACAAACGTTACTTTATAAGGTTGGTATTTGCACTCTTCAATATTGTCTACAGTTAGTTTAATAACGCCATCAGTAGTGTCTATGTATATCGTATCAAAGTCAAACAATGTAAAGTCATCTACAAACTCTTGCAAACAAACACTATTTTCAAATGTACCGCCATCTTGTATTACTCTGTTTTCGTATTCGTCTGCGCCATTAATACCATTTGTAACGTATTCTATTTGCTCATCGCTTTCTGTGCTACTTGTAACCGCTTTTGTGTATACTTGCTGTCCGTTTAATTCGTAAGTTACTTGTGTTGTCTTTGTAGTATCAACAGGAATTGTTGCAGGTGCATCGTCTAACTTTAATATCTTAGTATTTGACTGTAATAATCCACTATCGTTCTGTGGGTTTGCTTCGTCTTCATAATATCCGTACCCATCAAAACCTGTTAATTGTGTGTAGCTTGTGAAACTTCCTGCGCTACCTTGTATATAGTTCTTAGTTCTGTAATCCACCCATACATTTGCGCTTGAATAATCGCCATCAAAAGTTTGTAGTATATAATCTCTTACTATCTCGCCTATTTCAAACGTTACATTTTCGCTTACAGCAAACGATGATAATTGAAACAAATTGCTTCTGTCGGTTGTTTGCGTTCCTGTGTATACATATAGTTCCATATCTACCTGTGTTAAATTTGTAGCACTTATATTTATGTAGTATGGGCTTCTTGCGTTTATTTTCATTTCTTTATGTTCAGTTGTATTTGTTTCTCTAATCCTATTGAGTATGCTTGTACTAATTCATCTGGCAAACGCTTAAAAGCTGCTTCAAATGGCTTAGTAAAAAATAGACTTGGTTTAATTCCTTTTTTATACACCGCTCTTGCTATTAAGTATTGTAAACTTTGTCTACTTAAAAACTTACCGCCTTTGCCTCTCGGTGCTATACCCTTTCTAACTATCCATTTATCAAACGCTTTTCTTGGTGGCATTTTAGTTGTATAGGAATAAGGTGTATTGTATTTCTTTTCCGTTCCGCTTACCCCTCTGTCTTGGTATGTTCCATAATCAGCCATTTTAAACGCCATAGACGTTGTATCGCCTTTTTGTGATATATCGTACCCCAAACTATTATAAAGTTCCTTAGAAGCGTTCTTTTTGCCCTTAGTTAAGTTGCTTCGGCTTTGTTGTATAACATACTTAGCAAACTTATTTAGTTCGTCTCTTAAATATTTATCTGCTAACATATATCAATATCGTTCTTAACAAACACATTAAACGTTGCACTCCAACCTGCTAAACGATTATCAAACCTCTCGTAAAATGGCTCTAATGTTGCATCGCCATCTAATTGGTATTGATCTGTATATAGTGTGCCTTTTCTAAGCACCATTACTAATTTGTTTAATACAGCTAATTGTGTATTTAGTATATCTTGCTCGTTGTTGTTTCCTCTAAATATATCCGTTGTAGCTTCTTTACTCTCGTCTACTATATCCATAGCCAAAATACTAATGTTAAACGTTAGTACCTGTTCCTGTGTTGTAACGTTGTTTATGATAATATGACTAAGTGGGAATATACTTTGCTTAGCTAAATCTATGTCGTATATGTCGCCTGTTGTAACGGTGTTTACATTTACATCGCCAAGTAGTTGGTCTTTTATAGTTTCTGTTAGTAGGTAAAATCCCCTTATTCCTGTTTGGCTCATTTGAATTTACTTTTTATTTGTCTTGCCTCTAATTCGTTTTTTTCTTTAGTGTACGTTAGAAATGTTAAACACTCGTGTACACCTAATTTAGTGATATGTTCAAATTTTGTAATATCTCCGTTAGATAGTCCATAGATGCTGTTGTACCACCCCCATTTGGAAGTGAAGTTAGATACTCCGCTAAGGTCTGTTCGTTCTTCTTGTCCAAACAATTCAGCATAGCTATCGATAAGTCCTTGCCTAAATTGTAAAAAAAAACAACCGCACCTAAGACCGCATCTAAAGGCATATCTTTTGCTATTTCGCTTGTGTTAGGGTCGTACTCTTTAATCGTGTATCTATTACCCTGTCTGTGTTCTATTGGTCTGTATAATACATTTACTGCTCTGTGCAAATTATCGTTATCGCCAATAAAGGTATCTAAGTCCACATACTCGCCAAAACTCATATCCTCAAGCGATGGTATAAAACCATACTCAACACCGTTTAATTTAAACATTGATATTAGTTGGTGCTTAGTGTCGAACATACCACTAATGATACTACATATCTCTACTATGTCTGTGGCTTTCATATTACGCACTACTATTGGTGGCACGTTACAAAATATCTCAACAGTCTTTAGTTGTAGGTCTGTTTCGCTTAGTCCCTCTAACTTTGCATATTCTTGATATTGCCCTAAGGTTATTTCGTTTAGGGTTGTCGGTATTCTTAAATTTACATTCATATTAATATATAAACGTTTTTAAATAATTTTAGTGAACAATATACTTACCTCTATTAGGGTTTTGTAATTGATAACCTACTGCGTACCTAACCGCATCTATTAAGTGGTTATATTTGTCTATTGGTGTGTTTGATTTGCGTTCCAACCAACGATAGTTATTTAGTTCTTTGATGAGGTTTGTACTGTCTGGACTTACTACTAAATCATAGTCTTGTAGTAAACTAATTCCGTACGTTACACTACCTTGACCTTTAATTGATGGTTTTACGTTGCACCCCTTAGCTTTTATTTCGCTTATTAAACGTGGCTCTGCGCTATCGCCTATTATTAAACCCTCCCTTGCGTGTTTTAAGTTAAGTTCAGCTATTTGTGAAGTTGTTAATCTTGGAAGGTATACGCATTCCCTAAGGTATATTGTTTTTGTGCTTGTGTCTATGTTTGTTTCTATTAGTGTTGTTGGGTCTGCTGCAAATCCGTAATCCTGTCCCCATACCGATACACCCTTTCGTTTAAACTCGCCTATTGTCCAATTATTAAATATAACCCCCTCTGCTTTGTTTAACCACGCACCTAACATTTGTTGTTTGTACTTCTCTGGTCTACGTTCTCGCATTTGTTCTATTTGCTCAATGTAGCTTTTTGAGAGGTTGTCTATGTTGTCTAAGTATGTGGTGTGTATATAGGTTGTGTTGCCTTTGGTTATATTACTTCCTTCCTGCACCCCTCTATCTTCAAAGAAACGTTTGTATATAAAATGCTCTTTTGTAGTTGGGTTTAGTATTAGGATAACTCTGTTTTGTTTGCCTTGTTGTCTTACCGATAAGTCAATAGTGTCAAACTTTTGCTCGTCTGTTAGTTCCTCTGCTTCATCAACCACCCACGTTGTAATACCTTGTAATGATTTTAGGTTTGCGGTTTGGTCGCCACTTGAAGTTTTTATACCTCTGAATATTATTTTACTTCCTGTCTGTTTGTTTATTATCTCGTCCTTAGTTATGTGGAAGTGTTGTGTAAACCCAAACAATTCTAACTTATCTATAAATTCTGGTATGATGGATATGTATGCAGAGGTAAGTGTGTATCGTGTAAATAGTATTGTGTGTCCTGCTTCGTATGTTAGCATTACCAATAGTGCGTTTACTGAAAATGACTTACCAGAGCCACGTCCACCGCTTACAATATAATACCTACTACGTTCACTAACAATAGTCTTGTATTTGTTATGTACGTTAATCAATCGTTAGTCTACGAATTTAATTAAATCTCTGAAATTGATGTTTAAGCCCTCTGAACTGTTTATGTCTACACTTTCTTTAGGTTTACCATAACGATAGCTTAAATATAGTTGTAAAGCCCTCATATCACCTTTAGATACCAACTCGCCTAACTTTGCCAATGCTTCGTCTTTGTCTATTATAGCATCTAACCGCTCTATTAGTTTATGCTCGGCAGCTTTGCTTGGTCTACCACCTTTATTGCCTTTAGTACCTTTATTAAATCTTCTTTTATCCATAATCAGTATTTAATTAGTTTACTGAACTTACTAATATATAAACAAACTATTATTTTTTTAGAACAACCTTTGTTGTGCTTTGTGTTGCTCTATTCTTTTCATTGCTGCATCGTAATACTCTTTATCCAATTCACAAGCTGTTAAATCATATCCTAAATTATGACAAGCAATGGCTATTGACCCACTTCCTAAATGTGTATCTAATATCTTATCCCCCTTTTTTGCGTAATTCATTAAAAGCCATTCATATAAAGCGGTTGGTTTTTGTGTTGGGTGTATTCTGTTTCTATTTTTAGCAGCATTATAATCATATTTTTTTGCACTTGTTTTAAAGCTACTCCAAGCTAATTCATATTGAGCAAACGTTACATCTTCGCTAAAACCTTTATCCCATAATAACCAACAAGGACTTGGGTATAAATAATCTGTCATATAATTACCTCCCCATATTATTTGATTTTTACTAACTCTAAACAATTCCTTGAAATAACTTTCACTTGGTATTGATTTGTCTTTACCTGCAAATTTATGATAATCGCTTTTTTTGTCCCCTTTACGTCTACCCATATTTACATTAATATCAATCCCATACGGAGGGTCTACAATAGCAAGGTCAAAGTAATTATCCTCATATCTTGCCATCAGTTCCATATTGTCTTCGTTTGTTATCAGCATAGTACAGGGTTTTTAACAGGTCTGTTTAATGTAGCGCCTTTAACTTCTTTTATTTTCTTTTGTGGTTTAGTGGCTTCTATTAGTTTGTTGTATACCTTTAATCTTGTGTTTATAAAGTTTTCTATTGTTTGTTCGTTCCATTTGCTAATCGTATCTAAGACGTTGTCTAATAGTCTTTCTTTTTCTTCGCTTATCACGTCCTCTGACCTAATTATATTTAGCTTATTGTCTTTTATTACTTGGTTGTATATTTTCTTATCGTGTTTCTTAACTATATCAAAATCTTTGTAGTGGTATAACGCTGCATCGTGTTTTAGTCCTACTTCTTGACCTAATGCTTGAAACGTATATCCTAACTCTCTTGCTAATCTACAATACACCTTTCTTGCGTATGAGTACTCACGTTGTCTATTGCGTTCCGATATATCAAATTTATAGTATTTGTTTAGTTCTTCTTTAAGTTGTTGTAGTGTCATTATTCTATCTTTGTAAATTCTGCGGTTTGTGTTTCGTTTATCTCTTCTTTGTTTTCAAAATACCTATCTACTAAAGCGTCAATCATTATAAGTTCGTCAATAGTAGCTGTTTTTATTTTGTGTATTAAGCCATCTATTTTGTTGAGGACGTTTATACACATTTCTGGGTTGTTATGGTATACTGTGTTAAAACCCTCTTGATACACTTCTTCTAATAGTTTGTTAGTCTTACCTACTTGGTATTTTATGTTTTGCCTAAACGCCTTACTTCCTTTTAGTTCATCGTTTGCTTCCAAAAGTAATTGTGCTATTAATACACTCTTTAAGTAATTTAAGTGTTTGTCGCTTATTACTTGTTCTTCTCTATCCATTTTTCCTGTTCGTTTCTTATGTATTCAATTTCTCGTCTTAAATAATCAGCAGCTTTTTCTAAGTCTTTTAATTCACTTTCTTTTTTACCTGCTCTACAAATGTATTTAATTATGTTACCCCTGTTGAAGTTTAGGTTGTAGTCTTTTATAAAGTCTATAACATCATAGCCCTTACCATTCTCATAATGTAAGTATGTTGCTCTCATTATATTATTGCGTTGTCTAACATTTCTATTAAGTGTCGTATCTCGCTACGTTCAAACTTGCCTGTAACTTGTGCGTTATAAGTCTTAAACGTCAAGTGATACATATCTTTTTCTGTTTCGTGTTTGTTTTCTTTTTTTCCTAAGTACTCAATCTTTAAATCAAATTTCATAGTTGTTTTTTTTATTGTGCTTTATTTAAAATATAATGTAATGTTCCCTTGCTACTTATGTTAAAATGTTCCATAGTTTTCTTGTATGACTTTTCTTTTGCATAATACTTTTTTACAACATTTGGGTTGTGTTTTTGCCAATGTAAAGTAGCTAATTTAGAGTGTGCTAATCTATCTTCTTTTTTTCTATCCATCATATTATCTGACTGTGTGCCAATTACAATATTTTCTTTTGAATTATCTAAAGGGTTTCCGTTTAAATGTCTACACACTACACCCTTTTTATATATCTCATCGCCATATTTTTGATATGCTTGAAGTCTGTGTGTTGAGCAATTTACATAACCAACTTTCTGTCTTATTTTAAATCTATGATAGCCATTTGAAACGCTACCGATACTCTTACCACTTAAACCTATTAAATCGCCATTATCATTTACTCTATAACCTTTGTTATATGCAATAACTTCGTTTTTGTTAAATACACTCATAGTTTTATAATTGTCCTGTTAAACAATAGTTATCTAAATCTGCACCCTCTATAAAGAATTGATTATATAGGTGTAGTGCTTTTTCTACTTTTTCCTCGCCTCTGAAATAAAATTCTTCTGAACAGTTAAATATACCAATATCTAAACTACCCTTGTCTAAAGCTAAGAAATAAAAGTCTTTGTGGCTTTTACCGAACAAATTACAATATAAATAGCATTGTACATCATATCCGTATTTATTGGCTGAATAGCTAAACCCTTTTATGTCTGTTGTAGTTTTAAGGTCTACTATTTTATCCTTGCCTAATACATCTGCCTTACCTCTAAATGGCATATCCATTACCTCGCCTATTACAGGTACTTCAAACTCGCTATCTCTTATTAATTCCTTTGCGTGTTCGTTTCTTAAAAACGCATCAGCTAAACGTTCTGCATCGCTTCGTTCTTTAGCTGTAAACACTCTTGGGTTTTCTGCTTTCGCTTCTCTAAACTTCTTTGTGTTCTTGCTTTGAACGTCTATAAAGGTTTGTGCCTCGAAAACGTTTGGCTCAAGGATAGCGGTGTGAAACAACCAACCATCACGCAATGCTTGGCTTTCTGCACTTCCATACTCCAAACTAAACTTATAAGTCTTAGGGCTTGATAGAAGTGTTTTAAGACTACTACTACTAAGGGCTAATCTATTTAGTTCGCCATAGTAAAAATTGTCATCTAACATACGTTTAAGCAACTCTGCTTTGTCGTATTGTTTTCCGTCTAATAATCTTATTTTATTCAAGGTCATAATTTTTACAAGTTTCTGAACAGTATGTTTGTCCGTTGGTTTCTGTGTCGCACATTTTACAGGTGCTTAGTTCGTCTGGTGCATCTATGTAATCGTCCCAAATATTCATATTTCGTATTGTTTTAATTTGTTTTCTAATTCTTCTATTTGTTCTATTTGTTTTTGTATCATATCGTTTTTTTGCTGTCTAATAAGACTAATCCTTTTATGTAATACCTCAACCTCTGTTTGCAGTCCGTTTGTGAACATTCCTATCTCGTTCATTGCCTTTACGCAATTTCTAAGGTCGGTGTTTAATGGCTTGGCATCTTTCCAGTCCATTATCTTATCGGCTAACCAATTAAACCATAAATGATATGCTTGTTTTTGTAGTATGTCCATTATGAAGCTGCACCAATAATAAACCCTAACACAAAAGTTAGAGAAGCAAATAACAATATAGCCATACGGATAATAAATGCTCGTGCTTCTTGTTGTTGTTGTTCTTGTTTTTCTAATTCTTTTTGAGTGTAAACCTCAATTCTGTTTTTGCGTGTTTGGATATGTAACCCTGTTTTAGTTTTCTTCATTTTATTGGATATTAAATATTATACTTTTTATTATTAGTTCTCTATTCTCTAAACGTTTCTTAATGCGTTCTGTTAAACTACCTTTTGTTTTTAGTTGTATAAGTGTAGTTTGTATCTGTCTAAGTTCTTTTTTTAAATCTGTTAGTTGTGTTTTCATAATTGTTATTGTTTACACAAATATACAAACTTTTTTATTATAAACAAATTATAAACAAATTATTTTTTAAAATCGTTTAAATTAATTATTGACGCTTGGCTTTCATCTAACAAATAACAGGGTTTTAATACTTTCTTTTTTGTCCATAGCGTTGTGTCTGGACAATACATATCTTTGCTCTTTAGGTCTTTTAGGTTGTTGAGCCAATACATATAGTTCCCTTTAGGGTCGTTTACAAAGTACAATGCAATCTTACCTGTTTCTATTAACTTATCGTACTTGTAAACCTCTAATAGTTTTTCTTTGTAGTATTTTTTTCTAAACTTAAATTCTATTATACATTCTTTGCCTTTTGGTGTCGTGCCTATTGCGTCGTAATGCTCAAACCCCTCGCCTGTGTGTTTTAAGTTCCACCCATCTAAATTCAATAGTGTTATTACTGCTTGTTCCCACTTGTGTACGTCTTTTATCATTTATTGTAAAGTCTGTCAATATCAGCTATCCATCGTTTTAATTCTTTGGGTCTGCAACTGCACGGTTCGTAATATGTGTGATTATAATACTTTGCGTGAAGCGTACATAATAGCTTGTATTGTGGTTGTGTTAGTTTCGTTGTTACCTCTGCTTTAAATTGTTCCCAATGCTCTTTGTCTAATTGTTCCATAAGTCTAAATCTATATCGTTCCACTCATCTCGTCTTTTGTCGCATCCACAGTCTTTGCCAAGTGCTTTGCTAATCTTTTTTACAAGCCAATGAATACCTGTGTAATAAGTAAAGTAATATACTAAATCCCCTAATCTCATAATTTATCCTTTATATGTTTTTTTGCGTTTACATAAGTGTTGTATAATGAATAATAGCTTATGCCTGTTTCTCTACTCAATCCTGCTACGCTTTTGCCACTTGCACAAATCTCAAATACTTTCCTATCATACCAATACATATCGTCCATTATATCATCTATTTGTTGTTTACGTTTAGCGTATTCTATCTCATCTATTCCTAAATCCTCTGCTTGTTTTAGTTCGTTTATTTCCTCTATGTATTCCTTTATTTGTCTTGCCTCTTTTTTGTGGGTGTTTAAGTATATACCCCTTAGCACCTTCCAACAGTAATATATATTTACATCTTCATTGTGCCATAGGTCTAATCCCTTATCAACGTCTTGGATAAGCTGTATATACATTTCCTGTACTATATCCTCTGCGGTGCTTTTATTACACCCAAAGGCATAAACAACTCTTAGCCAATCTTTATGGCGTTCATAAGCCACCTCTACAAGACTTTTTTTCATTCTAATAATTTCTTTTTAGGTACTACAAAATATTCTAATGGGTCATATATCTCGCCAACTACAAAAGGCAATCCAAACTCATTTATACTAAAGCTAAACGTTTCAAAGGCATAACCCCTTGAACGCTTACAACTTACTGTAATCCATTCCTTATTAACCGTATTCGCTTCTAATTGTATCTGTGTTTCTGTTTTCTTCTCTAAAAAACTTCCTAAGTGTCCTGTTGGCTTATCGCTTCCGTAATTACTATGTATTACTGTAATGATATGACAATTAAATTTAGCACTCCATTCCATTATTTTCTGAACACATAAATTGCTTTCTTCTAAGTTGTTTACATCACTCACAAGGTCGGCAATACCATCTATTATTACAAGTCCGTTTTTGTCTTTATTTTCTTTTAGAATAAACTCTATAAATTGTAATCGTTGTTTATAGCTTATAGTTCTTAACGCAAATGTTTGATAACAACCTACGTCTTTAACATTAGCCATATCTACAACCCTTTTAAATACTCGTTGAGAGTGCCAATGTCCTTGCTCTGTATCAAAGTGTATTAAGCACTTACCCTCTCGGTGTCCTTTTATCTTACCTCCAAAATTGTTTCCACCACTTAAATAAACCGATGCAAGTAGAGATACAAAAAATGTTTTCTTTGTTTTAGGTGGTGCTTGTACAAAGCTAAAGTTCCCATAAGTTCCTATTGGTATAGGGAACGTTAATTCGCCACCTTTTGTGTCTATTGTTTTTTCCCCTAAACTCAATGCTGTTGGTGGATACTCCATAACTTCAGTAGTGTCTATTGTACACTCCTCTTTTATAAGTTCCATTAGCATATTTTGTGTAGTTTGTTCCTCTGTCATTTCTTTAGTTAGTTATTGTTTTCTGTAAATTTATAAAAAAAGGGGGTAAAAAACCCCCCTTTATTATGAAAAAATTAAAATGGTAAATCTGCTGCTTCTTCTTTTGGGTGTTCCTGTACAGCTTCTTGTACTTCTTTTTCAGCGTTTACAATTTTTTGGTCGTTCCAAACTACCTTGCCATTGCCTACATAAGAACGTTGTTTTTTCGCTTCACGTTCTTCCTGTGTTTGACTAACATAGATACTTGTGTTGTTTCCGTATCTTGTTTCATCATTTACACTCATAGTTAAATTAATGTATACTTTGCCATTAGCTGCTGATACAAACTTTTCTTTTGGCAATGCTGCCACATCTAAACTAAAATTAATTAATGCACTCATATTTATTTATTTAAGGGTTTTATATTCTACTTTGTTTTCTGTTTTAGGTTTTTTAAAACTATCGCTTTCATCTTCGCCAAATACACCAAGTTCGTAAAATCCTGTTAGTTTTAGTACTGCTCGGCTCATTGCACGTTTTTCTGCCATTTCAGCTACATACCAAGTATTACAGTTTCCGTCTTTGTAGCCCTCGCCTTTTAGAGCACTACCAAAGGTTTCTATGCTTTTACCATCTTTTTGTGCAAGTGCTTTAAATACTGCAAAGTTTGGCTCACATTTTATTACCTCATAGTTTACACTCATTTGCTCAAGGGCTTGTATCTTGTCAATACCCTGCCTTGTAATAATGGTGTAGTGTTGATGCTTAAAAAAGTCATCTTTTGTTAGGTTATACTTTTTGTACAACTCTGTTAGTTTTTGTTTATTCATTGTTATTGTTTAAATATTCTACTTCTAAAATTGCTTCTAAATACTGTACTCTACTTTCTAACGCTTCTATCCTTGCGTTTAAGTAGTCAATAGTCGTTGGGGTTGCTGCTCGTTTAACGTCCTCGTAATGTGTCATAATATAAATAGCTATTCAGTAAAGTAATCAAAAGGACTTGAAACATTACCACAAAAGGTATTTAAGTCCATTATAGTTCCGTACTTTAAGTCTGTTACAAATTCAACTTCCTCTAAAGCATCTGTAATACTCGCTACTAAGTTAGGGTACTGTAAATTAGCTGCTGTTAATTTGTCTTGATACACTGGGTGTAATCGTTCTAATAAATTCATTTGTTATATGTTTTAATTAATAATAAGACAAATTTAACAAAAAATAATTTATATAAACAAATTTTAAACAACTTTTTTTTAGAACACAAAAAAACCACCTTTTTATAGGTGGCTTAATTGTCTGTTAAAAACAGCATTAAAGAAAACAATAACAAACAAATTTAGTTGGTCATTCAAATATACTATTTATTAGTGTATTAGATATGTAAAGTTTTTAGGACTTATTAACTAAAAGTTTTGTTTGTCTTTTAGTTCCTGTAGTTTTGTTTTGTATTCCTCAAATATTTCTTGCCATTCTGGGTCTGTTAGTTTTAGTACCCCTCTTGACTTTTGTAATAGTTCCTGTGATAATTCCTGTCCTAAAGATATTGAATATTCATACTGCCTACCATACTCAAATCTATTACACTTCCTACATTGTGCGTGTACGTTCCTTTCATCGTACCTTGTTACTAAGTGTTGTCTACCAATAAAGTGTCCTGCATCTGTTTCTGTGAAGTGTACCTTTTTACCGCACGAAATACAATTACAATATCCTGTATTGTTATCCGCATCTCTACGCCTTATGTATTCGTGGAATGGTTTATCAATCTTATTCTTCCAATATTTTAATGTTTTCTTTTTTGGCATTGTGTTGTATGTTATATTTAGGACTAAACAATTTTATGTAGTATTTTTCGTAGTCTAATAATTCATCAGCAGTAGCACCATAAGGCACTTTTTTTACAACATTCCAACTATCA
>Ga0208645_1000318_pt1 | contig 56473 bp, 72 predicted proteins | sample VirMetDEL_Sep_01_FD_184519 | JGI IMG/M metagenome (GOLD analysis project Ga0208645, IMG submission 184519) | Aqueous microbial communities from the Delaware River and Bay under freshwater to marine salinity gradient to study organic matter... | ecosystem: Environmental > Aquatic > Marine >... | reverse complement strand
GATAGGGGGTCATGCGTGTGTAGCCATATAGAACCCACTACCCCTAACCATCTGATAAAATTTTGTACCTTTGTATAAAACCAAAAGCCATATGAAGAAGATTAACAGAGACTCGAAGATGAGCAATAATGTTGGAGGCTTGTATGTGAAGCAGGGTCGATTAATGAATGAGCGTCCTGATGGAATGACAGGTATTCAGCAGGCTGCTCGTATCAGAAAGATGAAATGCGATGCAGAGAAAGCTGAGATTATTGCTAACGGAATATCACTTGCAGAGATGCGTGAGAACATGAGAGATATGTTCTAGCATCTTATTTTTGATGACTGATGACAGAGAGATTTCATTATGAGGTCTCTCTTTTTTTATTATTTAGTTTTTCTATTTAACATAATAATATATGAATCGACACTATTATGTCGTTTCAATGTCGATTTAGTGTCGAAAATAAATAGTTAACTTATTGATAATCAATACTAGTGTCGAAAATGTCGATTTCAAATCTATATTATATATAATAAAAATAATAAAAGGAGGGAAATATATATATATATAGTAGGGAGGAAAAAGTTTGACATTCCGACATCAGTGAATTATTTCTATTGTTGGAAGTAGTATTCCTTTTGAAGTGTTATTGTCTCCACCTATCGTATCTCTATTTGTTCCGATATACTTTCTACATTTTTGTTTTAGTACATCGGTTGGTATAATGTGAAATAAATCTTTTATGATGATGCAGTAATAGTCTGCAATCGTTTTTGATATACCACTAGGGTTGCCTCTGCTTTCGTATTCTATAAATATGTTATTTGTGATGTGAGCCTTCCTGTCATACTTGACCTCAATAGTTTTGGTTTCAAATATATTTAGAAGCTCTAACTCTTTTGCGACACCAATCTTTAGGTCGTACTTAAAATCTGAACAATGCTTCATGTTTTAAAATTAAAACTTTATATTATATTTGCAATAGAATTTAATTAAATCATATGAGCAATAATCAGATGGGGTTTACACCCAAGAACTTGAACTTCGGAGCTGAGGGTCAAGACAAACTAATCAATGGTATAAGTAAGATATCGAATGCGGTGAAGAGCACGCTAGGTCCTAGTGGAAATACTGTGCTGATTGAGTCACCTCATCATACCCATGGGATAACAGTGACTAAGGATGGTGTAACTGTAGCGAAGGCTGTTGACCTGTTAGACCCGGTGGAGAACTTAGCGGTCCGTATGATGAAGGAGGCTGCGGACAGGACCGCATCATCTGCAGGTGATGGAACGACTACGTCAATTGTTTTGACCGAGGCGTTGGTGAAGGAGGGTGTCAGGTTGCTGAGTGATGGTGTGAACAGGACGGAGGTGTTACGTGAGATGGTTGCTCTTACTGATGAGGTGGTGGACAAGCTCAAGAATATGTCCAAGAAGGTTACTAAGAAGAGGCTACTTGATGTGGCTACTATCTCTGCGAACAATGACAAGGTTATAGGAAAGATTATTGCTGATGTGCATAGTGACGTTGGTGAGAGTGGGATAGTGACGGTGGAGAAGTCACAGAGTTCGAAAACATATTATGAGACGACAAACGGGATAAAGGTTGATAGGGGATATACCTCGCCTTTGTTTATAAATAATCACAAGCGTGATGAGTGTATCATGGAGGATGTGTATGTGTTGGTGTCAGATGCTCAGGTGTCAAACATCCTACAGATTGAGAATGTTTTGAAACCAATCATACAGGAGGGTAAGAAGCTATTAATCATTGCACCATGCAGCACTAATGTGGTGAACACGTTAGCGGCTAATGTTATGAAAAGCAATCTAGGTATCTGTAATATTATACCACCGCAGTTTGGCTACAAGCAGCATGAGCTGATGCAGGACATAGCATTGAGCGTTGGTGCTACATATTTCTCAGAGAAGACAGGGGATGACCTCAGCATAATCAGTGCTGATGATTTGGGTCATTGCTCCAAGGTGATAGTTGGACGTGACTCAACGGTCATCCTCAAAGATGATGAGGAGTCAAATGCTGAGGCGATTAAGCAGAGGGTTGCTGAGCTATGGGAGCAGAAGGAGATACTTGAGAACGCTAGTGAGAAAGAGTTCGTGCTGTCTAGGATAGCATCCCTGACAGGAGGTATTGGTGTTGTCTATGTCGGTGGGAATACTGACTTGGAGCAGAAGGAGCTATACGATAGGGTTGATGATGCGGTGTGTGCAGTACGGTCAGCATTGGTAGAGGGTATCCTTCCCGGTGCGGGTATAGCACTACACAATGCGTCTATAGATATTCGAACCACTGACTCAGATTCTGAGGCGAAAAAAATTGCTCACGCAATTTTACAGCACGCCTTAGTAGCTCCGATATGTCAGATACTTGAGAACGGAGGTATGAGCTACTTTGACATCTACAACAGCAAGGAGAAGAAGATGATAGGTGACGGGTACAATGTCAAGACTCGTGAGTACGGTGACGTATTCAAGATGGGAATAATTGACCCGGTGAAAGTTACAAGGAGTGCGTTACAGAATGCGGTGAGTGTAGCTGTGACGATACTATCTACAAATGCAATCATAACAATGGCAAGAACATATGAGGCAGGAGAGTAAAATAATACAGGCACTGATTGAGTGCTTCCCTAACGATGCTGACCTAGGGAGAGAGATACGTAAATTATATAAACAAAAAGACAATGACACCGATAGGAAAGAACATAGTCATCAAGACGATAGACGAAGAGATTAAGACCACATCAGGTCTGTTGCTATCTGCAGAGGATGCAAGCGGCTTCAGATACAAGAAGGGTCAGGTTGTAAAGCCGGGTACTGAGGTTGATGTGATTAGTGAGGGTGACATGATATACTACGACAAGAGGTCAGGCTATACCATGCTCATCCATGACGAGCCGTATACAATTATTTCTGAGCGTGATGTCGTTGTTGTCTTATAGCGGCATTCATCTCTTTGATAAAGTTCCTATAGACCTTATCGTTATACTTGACATTCTTTGCGAACATCTTGTTTGATGATGGGGAGGTTGGAATCTCTTCACCCTCAAGCTTCTTGTATAGTGATGTCAGCATACGCTGAGCTTTGTACGATAGCTGATACAGTGCCTTCCTATCTCTAAGTCTTTTACGGAACACCTCAATCCAACCGTCATGCCTTAGCTGCTCGAAGCGATTCTTGTTCCAACTCATAAGCTCATCAAACTCCATGAACTTATCTCTATCAAAGTAATCCTCAGTCTTTAGGAACAGTAGCATATCAAGGTCCTCCTGTGTTAGACCATACTTTGACTTGATAAAATATCTTATTACCCTCCAATACTTCAAATAATCCTTATCCATAATTTTATTAAATTTGTAACAAATATAAAAAACTATGGCAACAAAGGGAAGAGTGAAAAGCAAAGGCAACAAGATATGCCCTGCAGGTATCGCTTGGGCGAAGAGAACCTTCGACAAGTATCCTAGTGCATATGCCAACCTTGCGGCAAGTAAATACTGCAAGGACCCTAACTACGCCAAGAAATCAAAAAGCAAATAATTATGCCAACAGTAAAGTACAAGTGTGGAGACACAGGAAAGATGAAAACAAAAACATTCCCATACAATGCAGTAGGTAAAGCTCAGGCGGGTGAGTTCGCTAAGACTATGAAGGGCTCTATGAAGAACAACCCCGGATATGGTATGGAGAAAAAAATGACATCGTCATACTAAGATGGGAGAGCTTCAGAAGTGGGTAGATGAGAAGTGGGTTCGTATAGGAACTGATGGCTCTATCAAGGGTGCTTGTGGTACAAGCAAGAACAAGAAGAACCCTGATAGGTGTCTACCATTGAAGAAGGCTCAGAGTATGACCAAAGCTGAGCGTGCAGCTACAGCAAAGAAGAAAAAGAAATATGGTCGCAAGGGAAAGCAGTTTGTCTCAAACACTCCCGCTGCTAAGGTGACAAAGAAATACACAAAGAGATAATGGCTGAGAAGAGTAAGATGAAATGCAACAGGGTTGTCGCTTCAGATAGACCCGGTAAGAAGAGAATGGTGAAAGCCTGTGAGGGTGGCAAGGAGAAGCTTATTCACTTTGGTGCTAAGGGCTATGGTCACAACTATTCTGCTGCAGCTCGCAAATCATTCAAGGCTCGACACAAGTGTGACACCGCCAAGTCAAAGCTTACTGCAAGATATTGGGCGTGTAAGAATCTATGGGCAGGTAAAGGTGGTAGCACGAAGTCCTCACCAAAAAATCGCCAAGGAAAATATTAGTATATTTGTAAAAAAAACTATGGGAAGAGCTTTAGTATGGTTAGGAAATAAAATCATCGCATTAGGATTGTGGTGCAAGAGAACTTGGAATAAGTTCCTTAGTAAATTAATGTTTAAAATATAAGTTATGGCAAAAATGACAAAAAGAGGAGGACCGGGACACTCTGTTTCTAAAGGAGTACAAGGAATATCTCCAATGAAAGGAGAGACTCAATCTCAATATGATGCAAGAGCAAGGAAGGCTTGGGCTCAATGTAAGAGAACAAAGGACGCACAAGGTAACACGAAATGTAAGGGCAGCTTTAATGATGCTACCCGAGTGAACTACATTCAGAATATGTCAGGTAAAAAAGATTTCTCTAAGGGCTTTGCACAGAAAGGAACAGAAGAAAATTAATGTTTAAAATATAAGTTATGGCAAAAAACAACAACGGAAAGTCTTATGCAGACGAAAAGAAAAAAGCTTCAGAGCTAGGTAAAAAAAGACAAGCAAAATTTGAGCAGTTCTGTGCTGCTAACAAAAAAGCAAACCCTAAACTAAAAAGTTGTGGGATTACTCCTGCACAAAGAGAGATACTTGATGGTATGATGACTACAGGGCAGAAGGCTTTATATGCTAAGGAAAAAGGTGGACTTACAGAAAGAGGTGAGGCAAAAGTAAAGTCAGAGATTCAATCAGAATACGGAAAAATATACGGTAAAAAATAACAATGCACAGGTTTGACGACATCCGGGCTAAGTTCAACGCTATGAAGAAGGACTCTCAGAAGAGCAGAGGTCTTGGCGATAGCATTGAGAAGTTCACTAAGGCTACAGGAATTAAGGCTGTCGTTGATAAGGTGTCTAAGGTTACAGGAAAAGACTGTGGCTGTGGTCAGAGAAGAGATGCACTAAACAGAGTGTTCCCCTATAATAGAGACTAATAATGTCAAGTCTATACCGTTCCATATTAAATGTTCAAGGTGGAGTAGATGCAGATGCACAAGCATTTATAACTGCTGCTTCAATTACAGATGCTACACAAGAAAGTGCTATAAATACTCTTGTAACTGATTTAAAAGATTATGGAGTATGGACTAAAATGAAAGCTATTTATCCGTTTGTAGGAGGAACTGCTTCAAGTCATAAATTCAATTTGAAAGACCCACAAGATACTGATGCTGCGTTTAGGTTGGTGTTTAATGGTGGTTGGACACATTCATCTAATGGTGCTTTGCCTAATGGAACTAATGGTTGGGCAGAAACATTTGTAAAAACAGGAACTGATTTAGCTTTAAATAGTACACACGTTTCAGTATATTCAAGAACTGATGCTATAGCTGCGAGTAGAATAGCTATTGGCAATTCTTATGGTGCTGCAAGTTTTGAATTATCAATGGGACTCAAAAATTCTTCAAGCAATACAACTCATAGAAATAACACGAGTTCATTTTCTCAAGTCAGTAATTTAGATTCAAGAGGTTTTTATATAGGTAATAGAAATTCATCAACACAGCAGAAAATAATAAAAAATACTACTATTAATACTTTTAATGTCAATTCAATTGCAACAACAAATAGTTTCACAATAAATATATCATCTGCTTTACAATCCAATGGTAGTGGAATAAGAGCATATTACGATGATAAAGAATTGGCATTTTCTTCAATAGGAGACGGCTTAACAGATACTGAAGCAGCTAACTTTTACACGGCAGTACAAGGATTTCAAACAACATTAAGTAGACAAATATGATACAAGTAGGACTATTAACAGAAGTACAAAAAGACGAATTAGTAGGTCAATGGTATGCACCTGATTCTTATTTTAATCCAATACAGGATATAAATAATAATTGGGTGATAAGCCAAGAAGAAATGGAGCAATGTGTTAATCCGTCTTTTGATTGGGTTAAACAATTGCCTTTAATTCCGTATGAGCCAATACCAACACCTCCCGCTCAGCCTTCTACTGACGTACCAACATAATTTTATTATCTTTGTAGAAACAAAACACAATGTCGCACATATACCCACAAGATTGGAAGTATGGAATCATCGACTCGGTAGACTTACCGAATGTTGACTTCAACGAGGACATCTATCCAAAGAATGCTAACTCATTGAGATACTCACTCGACAGCTCACAGTTTGTTATCAAGTGGGAAGAAGACCACACACCACACTTTATTGAGGATGGCACTGTTGTTCCGGCATCAATATTAAGTTGGGCTGACTGCTTAACACTTATGCAGACTCCTGCGTGGAGTGAACCTGAACCTGTAGAAGAGTAGTATGTCAATGCAAATCTCCATATCAAACGCTATAAAGGGTCAAGCTTCATCAGGAGGTTCATCCTTCGCCTCAACTAATTCATTTACCTTTGATGGAATCACTGATTATATTGAGAGTGTTGCTTCACCTTATTCAGAATTAGATGGTCAAAATAAAATGACTTTAAGTTTATGGATGAAACCAATAAGCGGTGCACCATTGTATGAATACGTAGTAACAGTACCAAGAAATTCAACTGCAGACGAACATGTTTTTTCTTTTCAACATTTTGAAAATAATTATTTAAGTTTTAGTATTGACGGCAGATTAACAAAATCTGTTCAAGCTAATATTAACGCAATAACATATGGAGCTTGGAATCATATAATGTGCGTTTTAGATGGTACTTTAAGTGGCTCTGATAGAATGAGAATTTATATCAACGGAGTAGATGAATCTTACCAAACTAACATTGGTACTTTTACTGCTTTACAAAATGCAAGTGGAGGTTTAATGATAGGTGAAGAACCACAAGGTGCTAACCATCCATATAAAGGACTTTTAGACGAGGTTGCAATATGGAGTGGTGTTGATTTAAGAAATGATGTAGCAAAAATTTATAATAACGGAGTACCTAATGACCTCAACAATATAGGATTAACAAGAGAGCCTACAACGTGGTACAGGATGGGTGAAGACGCTACTTGGACAGGAAGAGAATGGAATCCTATCCCTGACGTACAAGGAAACAATGATGCAATTAGTGGCACTCTACCTTTTGCTGCGAGGACAACTGATGTGCCAACATAATTTTATTATCTTTGTATAAAATAAAAGACAATGCCAACAATACCAAATAACGAACAGTTTATAGGAACATCAGGATTCAGAGTTCTAAAAGAGAAACGCTCAGCCTTAGTAAACAGTGGCAGTGCAGTATACACATACGCTGACTTCAAGTCAGGAGCACAGATTGCTACAGCTACTACAGGAGGAGAGGTTTCATTCACAGAGAAAGAGATTTACAACACCTCAGCATCAGCAGGAACAGGGAACATCACCAATGACCTGACAGGTGCTCAGTTAGGAATCGTACAGAAGATATATCACGAAGAAGGTTCAGCACCTTCATTCCCTGCGGGATGGGTTCTATTGGGCTCAGGTACATACAGTACAACAGCTTTGAATGTCATCTACGCTGAGTGGTGTGGTGGTACGAGAGTTGAGTATTGGATTGTACAGCCTGCGTAATGTCAAGCCTATATCGCTCCATACTAAATGTACAAGGTTCAGAGTCCTTACTCTTAGATACCTATAGCGGTGCTTCTGTAGCATATTCGTTACGTAAGCTTTCGTCTTCTTATAGCGGTTCGGCTATTAGAGTAAGACGTTCAAGTGATAACTCGGAGCAAGATATTAACTTTGTAGGTGGTGATTTAGATACAGCTTCATTGCTTTCATTTGTAGGTGTTGGTAGTGGATATATCACAACTTGGTACGACCAAAGTGGGAATACAAATAATGCTAATCAAGCAACTTTAGCAAATCAATGTCAAATTGTTTCAAGTGGTAGTTTAATCCTTGACCCCAATACAAGTAAAATATCTACAACTTGGACAAATGATAGATATTCGTTAACAAGTGGAATAAATCCTAACACAAAGTATTTGTCAATGGGTGTTTTGAATAGGACAAGTTCAGGAAATATTATAACATCAATTGGTGTAGCCGCTACATTTGCAGGTGTTAATGGACAGCAACCCTTTGTTTGGTTTCCCGCGTCAGGAAATTCCGTTAGAAGTGATATGTCAACAGCTGTTATTCACGCTACTGATTCAAGAACAGGTGCTTTTGTAGCAACAAGTTTAAAAGACGATTCAAATGTCAAGCGTGTATATTTAAATGGTTCTCAATTAGCGACAACAGGAACACAAGCAGCACAAGCAGGTGTAAATATGGATAGATTCGGACAATCAGGTCCTACTTTATTTATGAGTGGCAGATATGCTGAATATATTTATTGGAATTCAGAACAAAGCGCAAATAGAACAGGAATAGAAACAAATGTAAATACTTATTGGAATGTTTATTAACGGATACAAATACACGAATGAACAAGATGCTATTGATGCAAGAAAAGCTTGTGCAGATTACTACGGACTACCTGTTAAACCTGATGATGTAACAAAGTACTACGTAGACTACAACGAAGCAAGTTTAAATAGTCCTGTGTTTTGGTATATAGAATATTATCAAGGAACTGAGCCAATATTAGGTGAGCCTTATGAATTTGAAGTTAATGAATTACCTACTGAATAAAAAAATATGTCACAACGTGATAACAACTTCCATCAGAATGTATTAGCTGTGCTATACTACGCATCAGGCTACTTCGCAGCGTGTACAATGCTGTACGCCCCTGAGCTGTGGGTCAAGGCTGTAGGTGCTATGATACTCTTATACATCTCATATATGCTCATCGAGCAGTTCGGTTAAGTATTTATACATATAAAAAAATAATACTATCTTTGTAGATATAATAAAAGATAGAGATGGCTTACCAAAAATTACAAGCAAGCAGAGCATTAGTAGTACACACAAGTGATACTATAGATGTCCCAAATCCCGGAGCAGGAGGAATCGTTAGCACAACAACAGGTTCGGCAGCGGGAAAACTTATTGATACTACTCAAGACTTTATTGAAGCAGGTGTAAAGATAGGAGACATTATATACTCAGGTGGACCTACAGTTGCAACTGTTACAGCAGTAGATAGTGCTACTCAGCTTAGTGTTACAACTGCTGTTGGTCCGGGAAGAGCATACACCTTATACTCTTCAGTAGACCTACCAAACAACGGATGCGTTTTATATGTAGGAGGTGCAGGAGATGTTGAGCTTATTACTGCAGGTGGTGACGACCTTATATTTACAGGAGTACCGGCAGGCTCTTTTATGCCTGTTCAAGTAAAAAGAGTAAAGGCTACATCAACAACAGCGACAGGAATCATTGCACTTTGGTAAGATTTTACAGTACGTCATCTCACAATATAAATGTAAAATATAAAATAACAAATGGGACTCAGCGAGGACACAAAGATAAACCTATCACCAAAGAACTTACTTTTCATTATAGGACTCGTAGCTACATTTGTTAGTATGTACTTCAAGCTTCACGCAGAGGTGGAGGATGCCAAGCTACTACCGCCAAGAGATACTCAGGTGGATGCAGCAATCATCAAGACCTCAAATGAGATTGAGCACATCAAGGATGAAATCAAATACATAAAGACTAAGCTCAATACAATGGAGGAGCGTCTTTATGAACTTCAACAATAATTATGATTTGTAAATGCTGTAGACAGCCGATACCATCTAAGTCAAAGTACCTATGGATATTTGACAATGGGCATGGTGGGATAATAGATGGCGTATATCAGACAGCAGGAAAGCGTAGTCCTATATGGTCAGATGGCACTCAGCTATTTGAGGGCGAGTTCAATAGGGCTATTGTAGATAGACTCGTAAGATACTGCAAGTCTGAGAATATTGACTATGTTAATCTTGTAGACACCGAGGAGGATGTGCCTCTATCGGATAGAACAAAGAGAGCAAACGATATATATAGAAACTCAGAGAAGCCCTGCATATATGTGAGCATTCACGCCAATGGATTCTCAAGCGAGTCAGCAAACGGATGGGAGGTATATACCTCTCCGGGAGAGACAAGGTCCGACCACATCGCTGAGGTATTGTTTAATGAAGCAGAGAAGGAGTTTCCTAACTACAGTATGCGTAAGGATACAAGTGATGGAGACCCTGACAAGGAGTCTAACTTCTACGTGTTGGTAAACACAGCTATGCCTGCGATACTCTCTGAGAACTTCTTTATGACAAATGAGAAGGAGTGTAAGAATCTCTTAATGACAGAGAGTGGTAGAGATAGGATTGCTAAGATACATATTGAAATGATAAATAAAATCGAGAACGAATGAAAGAAATATTAGGAAGATTATTTGGAAAAGGTTCAGGAGTTGTAGAGCAGATAGGTGGCGTTGTAGACAAGTTCGTAAGAACCAAAGACGAGAAGGCTCAGTTTGAAAAAGAGATGGCAGAGATTTTAATAAAGGCTGAAGCTGATATGCAGAAGAATGTTACCGAGAGATGGAAGTCAGATATGGCTTCAGACTCTTGGCTATCTAAGAACGTAAGACCTCTCGTGTTGATATTTTTAATTTTCAACACAATGCTGTTGATATTTATTGACGCAGGATTTATAAACTTCAAGGTCGAAGATAATTGGGTAAGCCTGTTAGAGGTCCTACTTCTTACGGTTATCGCTGCATACTTTGGAGGAAGAACGTGGGAGAAAACAAGAAAGAAATAATTTCTATCTTTGTATAAAATATAATAAAATGAAATTAAATGAAAACGAACTAAGTCTCTTGCAGGGATTGCACGAAGACTTTAACAAAGCAAAGATGTCTTTAGCTGATGTAGAGCTACAGAAGCATTCAATACTTAAAGGTATAGAAAGATTAAAGGAGCACTTTGCCAAACACGAAAAAGAACTAATAGAAAAATACGGAGCTGATTCTGTAATTAATATTCAGACAGGAGAGGTGACAGAAAAGAAAGACTAAGATGGCAAGAATAAGTACATACGATAACGCAAGTCCTGTAACATTATCGGACAAGGTAATAGGGACATCGGTAGGTGCAACACCCGCTAATGCAACAAAAAACTTTTTGGTTAGTGATATCCTTGCATTATTTGAGGGTCAGATTAATTTACAGGATGTACTTAATGCAGGCAACACAGCTACTCAAGATATAATACTTACAGGAAACATTACCGTTACAGGAGGCAACGTAACTATAGGCGGAGGTCTTGTTGATGGCACATCATCTTTAGGTACTTCAGGTCAAGCTCTTCTATCAAATGGAAGCACTGTGTATTGGGGAGATGTAGCTGAAAGTAGTATATACACAGGAAGCGGTACAGTTCCTGATGCAACAGTTGCTACTCTTGCAGGTTCGCTTACTTGGTTAGATGGAGCTATGAAAAGAGTTGTTGGGGCAAGAAACATTGTTGAGGTTACTCAGGAATCAGATATGCCTGCAACATTAGTCGCAAGTACAGTTTATGTTATAAGAGGAAGAGTTACTTTTACCTCTTCGAGAACTGTATCGAATGCCAACTGTGCTGTCATAGGTCTCGATAGAGATACTGACCTCATAAATTGGACGGGAGCAGGAGCCTTGTTTACTGTTACGGAAACTGATTTTACATTAAGGTCTTTAGGTTTTACTTCATCTGAGTTAGGGGCTTCTATATTAACGGGAACAAACTTAGATGCTTTAGAATATAATGACGGAAGAGATAAGATTATATCTATTAACGATTGTGATGTCCGAGGACTTGCAGGAGTTATGGACTTAAATGGTTTTAAGCTTATAGACATAGACAACTGCGTGTTTAGATATGTAAGAGCTACAAACTTTGGATTAAGATTTCAAGATGTAGACCAATTGTCTATTCAGAACTCACAATTCTTTGATTGGTTCAACGATTCGTCTCCGGGAACAGGTTACGCTACCGTTCCTATGATAGAGCTTGAAGCAAATAATATCTCTTCTTTTCTATCTGTTATTGTTGATGGATGTTACATCCACCCACAAGATGTACAAAAAGGAATGGAGATAAGCACTTCAAGTACCACACTTTATGGAGTTATATCTAATAATGTTTGGGCAAATGCAGGTCTTGGAACTTTATCAGATTTATTCCCTAATGATTATTCTGACGCTTCTATGGTTGGATATAACATATCAGGAAACAGAGGTATAGAAGATTCATCTGCATATATTTTAGCATCAGTTGCAAGGAATACTAATACTACAACTATAACAACCATCAACACGCCTGTTCGGGTAGACCTTGGTGGTTTAGCTACAGCAGTGGAGTCTGAAAGATTCTCTGTATCTACAGGTGGATTAATAACTTGTAATCAATCACAAACCTTTAAAGGAAAGATTAGTGTTTCTATATCTCACTACTCTCCTACAGGAAATGATGACTTTAGATTTTTAATTAAAAAAGGAGCGACAATACTTACATCAAGTGGAATTGTTGACCATTCAGCCAATAACATTACAGAAGTAACTCTTAATTTTATTACACAATTTACTAATGGTACGACTCTTGAGTTGTGGGTTGAGAACATAACAGGAACACACGATATCCTAGTAACGGATATGCAGTTCTCTATTCACGAGTAATGGACATTAGAAAGATATCAATAGGAGCTGACTATAAGGGTGGTGCAATGCACTACATTGTAGGTCAGGAAGTGTTGGGCTCTAAGTATACTATACATCTTATAAAGTTTTATCCTGATAGTGAGTCTATAAAGATATGGATTCAGCAGGGAGATGAGATAATGCTATGGAAAGAGTTCACCCGAACAATGCCAATTTCAATTGAATACAATATAAATTTTTAAATGAAGTCACCGTTTTACTTTATAGCAAAATCAAAAAACGGCAAGCGATATAATAACACAAAGAAGATAGGAGGGATTGATTTCATAACAAGCACCTCCGAAGAGGACCATAAGTTCTCTACTCGCTATGCCACAGTCATAGAGACACCAATAGGATACACAGGACCAATACAGATTGGAGACACCCTGCTAGTTCATCACAATGTATTTAAGTTCTATAATGATATAAAAGGAAGGAGGCAGAGTGGTAAGAGCTTCTTTAAAGAAGATATGTTCTTTATAGATGAGGAGCAGTTCTTTATGTATAAGCACAATGGCGAGTGGCACTCATACGATAGGTACTGCTTTGTTAGACCTATACCTGCAGAGGATTCATATATGTTCAAGCCTTTCTCAGAAGAGCCACTTATGGGAGAGATGGTGTACCCTAATGATTACCTGAAGTCTAAAGGTATAAGCTCAGGAGACAGGGTATGCTTCAAGCCTGAGAGTGAGTATGAGTTTAATGTAGAGGGAGAGAAGTTATACAGGATGTATGACCACCAAATAACAGTAAAGCTATGAAAACAAAAGAAATTAAATTAAGGATAATAGAGGCAGGTATGAAGGCTGTAGAGCAGCTTATAAAGGTAGCTAAGGAGGATATTATAAAGCCCGACCCTGATGATGAGCTAGCGGCAGATAGACTAAAGAATGCTGCTGCTACAAAAAAGTTAGCTATATTTGATGCATTCGAGATACTCTCAAAGATAGAGGGAGAGAAACAAAACATAGAGGTCTCAGAGCGTGGGGCAACAAAGATAGATACAAAACAAGGATTTGCAGAAAGAAGGTCAAAATAACTTATACAGTGTTCTAAAGGATTATATACCATCAAAGGTGGTAAAGAATAAGAACAGGGTAAAAAGTTGGACATATGGATATAATGACAAGTATGATGTCATAGTAATATCCAAGTCAGGACAGATAGGAGATGTTGTAACTATCAACGGTTTGCGTATTGCCTTACCTCCGGCTCCTGAGAAGTTATCAAAAGAAAAAGATTATTGGGAACGTAAAGATATTCCAAGGGAGCTTGACAGGATACAGTCGATATTCCAATGGAATGAGATGCCTTCAGAGTTTAAGAACAGATGGGTAGACTATATCGAGGAGGAGTTTGATAGACGAGAGGATGGGTATTGGTTTATGAACAACGGTATCAAGACATATATCACAGGAGCCCACTATATGTACCTTCAGTGGACAAGTATTGATGTGGGATACCCTGACTTCAGGGAGGCTAACAGAATACTATATATCTATTGGGAAGCCTGTAAGGCAGACAAGAGATGCTTCGGGCTAGACTACCTAAAGATTAGACGTTCAGGATTTTCATTTATGTCATCATCGGAGTGTGTCAACACAGGTACGCTAGCAAAAGACTCTAGGGTGGGTATACTATCAAAGACAGGTAGCGATGCCAAGAAGATGTTTACAGATAAGGTTGTTCCAATATCACAGAGGCTACCATTCTTTTTTAAACCTATTCAGGATGGTATGGATAAACCAAAGACTGAGCTAGCGTTTAGGATTCCTGCATCAAAGATTACAAAGAAGAATATGTCTACCATTAATGATACAGAGATGGAGGGACTTGATACCACAATAGATTGGAAGAACACCGATGACAACAGCTACGATGGTGAGAAGCTACTTTTGCTTGTACATGATGAGAGTGGTAAGTGGCTAAAGCCTAATAACATACTAAACAATTGGCGTGTTACAAAGACCTGTCTTAGATTAGGTAGTAAGATTATAGGTAAGTGTATGATGGGCTCAACATCAAACGCACTAAACAAAGGGGGTGAGGAATTTAAGAAGCTTTACAATGACTCTGACCCTACAAAAAGAAATGCTAACGGTCAGACTAAGAGTGGGCTATATAACCTATTTATTCCTATGGAGTGGAACATGGAGGGGTTTATTGATAGGTACGGGATGCCTGTGCTTAGAAAACCTAGCACCCCTATACTTGGAGTGGATGGTGAGATGATTGACAATGGAGCTATTGACTATTGGGAGGCTGAGGTTGAGTCGCTGAAGAACGACCCCGATGCTCTCAACGAGTTCTATCGTCAGTTTCCAAGGACAGAGTCTCATGCATTCAGAGATGAAAGCAAGCAGTCTCTGTTTAACTTAACAAAGATATATCAGCAGATTGATTATAATGATTCACTAATCAAGGAGCACCACCTCACTCGTGGTAGCTTTCATTGGAAGGATGGAATAAAAGACAGCAAGGTAATATGGAGCCCCGACAAGAGGGGAAGGTTCCTTGTAAGTTGGACACCAAGCAAGGGGCTACAGAACTCGGTTATTGAGAAGAGAGGTATTAAGTATCCGGGCAACGAGCATATCGGAGCCTTTGGTTGTGACTCATATGATATTTCAGGAACAGTTGGAGGGGGTGGGTCTAACGGAGCTTTGCATGGATTGACTAAATTCAACATGGATGATGCCCCCTCTAATGAATTTTTCTTGGAGTATGTAGCAAGACCACAGACAGCAGAGATATTCTTTGAGGAGGTACTGATGGCGTGTGTGTTCTATGGTATGCCCATACTTGTAGAGAACAATAAGCCTAGGCTGCTATATCATTTTAAGAATAGGGGGTATAGAGGTTTTAGTATAAACAGACCCGACAAGCACTATAACAAGCTGTCTCGCACAGAGAGAGAGCTTGGAGGTATACCTAACTCAAGTGAGGACGTTAAGCAGTCTCACGCCTCAGCTATTGAGTCCTATATAGAGAAGTATGTAGGCATAGATTTAAGTGGAACATACAGAGATATGGATGACATGGGCTCAATGATGTTCACTAGAACGCTTGAGGATTGGGCAAAATTTGATATTAGTAACAGAACAAAATACGATGCCACTATTAGCTCAGGGTTGGCGATTATGGCTAACCAAAAGAATGCGTACCTGCCTGAGAAAAAAGAGTCGAAAATAAGTATTAACTTTGCAAGGTATAGTAATAAAGGAACAATAAGTGAATTAATTAAAAGATGAAAGACGTAAAGGTAAACATTTCATCTGCAGGATTCCCTAGTCAATTTGTATCTGACGCTGAGAAAGCAACGGAAGAATTTGGATTACAGGTAGGTCAAGCCATTCAATATGAATGGTTCAAAAGAGATGGGAGTTCTTGTAGGTATTACAGTCAGATGAGAGATTTTCATAGACTGAGACTATATGCAAGAGGGGAACAATCTATTGCAAAATATAAAACAGAGCTAGCCGTAGACGGTGACTTATCATATCTAAATTTAGATTGGACACCTGTTCCTATATTACCTAAGTTCGTAGACATAGTTGTTAACGGGATGTCAGACAGGCTGTTTAGAGTAAAGGCTTACTCTGAGGATGCATTGTCACAGGCAAAGCGTAGCAAGTATCAAGATATAATTGAGGGACAGATGGCAGCTAAGGAGGTTCTTCTTACTATACAAGAGAAGTCGGGTGTAGACCCATTCGCTATGAATCCTGCCGAGCTTCCTGAGAACGATGAGGAGCTAGCCTTATATATGAATCTAAACTACAAGCCTGCTATAGAGATAGCAGAGGAGGAGGCTATTGATACTATATTCTCAGAGAATCATTATCAGGATATTAGAAAGAGACTAGACTATGACCTTACGGTACTAGGTATTAGTGTAGCTAAGAATGAGTTCCTTCCGGGCTCAGGGGTAAAGGTGTCGTATGTAGACCCTGCAAATGTGGTGTATAGCTATACCGAGGACCCACACTTCAAAGACTGCTTCTATTGGGGAGAAATAAAGACCTTGCCATTAACGGAGCTACTGAAGATAGACCCTACATTAACTAAAGAAGACCTAGAGAAAATTAGTAAGTACGGGCAGAGTTGGTATGACTACTATAATGTTGCTCAGTATTATGACAACGATATCTTCTATAGAGACACCTGTACCTTGATGTACTTCAACTACAAGACCACAAAGAAGATTGTATATAAGAAAAAGATTCTTGAGGGTGGAGGAGCTAGAGTTATAGAGAAGGATGATTCATTCAATCCACCACAAGAGATGATGGAGGAAGGAAGATTCGAGAAGATAGAGAAGACTATTGATGTATGGTATGATGGTGTAATGGTTATGGGAACAAACATTATGCTTAAGTGGGAGCTTGCAAGAAACATGGTACGACCAAAGTCAGCAAGTCAGCACGCACTACCAAACTATGTTGCTGTAGCACCAAGAATGTATAAAGGAAACATTGAGTCATTAGTAAGACGAATGATTCCTTTCGCTGATTTAATTCAGATGACACACCTAAAACTACAGCAGGTGATATCTCGTGTTGTACCTGACGGTGTATATATTGATGCCGATGGGCTCAATGAGGTAGACCTAGGTACAGGCTCGGCATACAACCCTGAGGATGCACTAAGGCTATACTTCCAAACAGGTAGTGTTATAGGTAGAAGCTATACTCAGGATGGTGAGTTTAATAATGCTAGGGTTCCTATCACTGAGCTTACATCCAACTCAGGAGCAAGTAAAGCTCAGATGTTGATATACAACTATAACCACTACCTTGATATGATTAGAGCGGTGACAGGACTTAATGAGGCTAGAGATGGCTCTACCCCCGACCCTAACTCATTAGTGGGATTACAGAAGCTTGCAGCATTAAACTCAAACACAGCAACAAGACATATACTAGATGGTAGTCTTTATATATATAGAACACTTGCTGAGTCATTAACATATCGTATTGCAGATATACTAGAGTATTCAGACTTCAAGGATGAGTTTATTAATCAGATAGGTAAATATAATGTAAGTATACTTGGAGATATCTCTGAGCTTTACCTATATGACTTTGGTATATTCATAGAGGTTAGCCCTGATGAGGAGGAGAAAGCTCAGCTTGAGCAGAACATTCAGATGGCACTATCTAAGAATGACATCAACCTTGAGGACGCTATAGATATTCGTGAGATTAGAAATATCAAGATGGCTAATCAGTTCCTGAAGATGAAGCGTAAAGCACTTCAGCAGAGAGAGAGCGAGATGGCTATGCAGCAGCAGGCTATGCAGCAGCAGACTCAGCTACAGTCACAGCAGATGGCGGCAGAGGCTGCAATGCAGAAGATACAGGCTGAGACACAGTCTAAGATGCAGATTAAGCAGGCTGAGGTTGCTTTTGAGATTGAGAAGCTTAAGCACGAGGCTGAGCTTAAACGTCAGCTTATGCAGACTGAGTTTGATTTCAATATGCAGCTACGTGATGTTTCAGAGGGAGCACTGCAAAGTAGAGAGGACCAAAGAGAGAAGGCTAAGGCAGAAAGAATTAGTCAGCAGAATACTCAGCAGTCTCAGCTTATCAATCAAAGAAAGAATAATCTACCTCCACAGACCTTTGAATCTAACGAGGATAGCTTAGATGGTTTTGATTTAGCCGAGTTTGAACCTCGATAAAATCGTTAAAAAAAATAACTAACTTTGTAAAAATTAAATTAAATGGAAATTAAAGTAAAAGCAGTTGAGTCTCCTGAGACTAAATCTATTCAGGAAGTGGAGAAAGAGCTTCTTGAAAAGCATGAAGAGTCATTGAATAATGAAGCAGGAGAGACTAACAATAGCGGAGTGGAAGAAAGCACTGAGAGTGCCGCCACCACACAAGAGCAAGAAAGTGTACAGCCGCAAGGCGAAGCACAAGAAGAATCCTCAGAGTTAAGTGAGGAAGACGTTCTTTCATATATTGGAAAAAGATATGGCAAGGAAATCAATTCATTCGATGACTTGATGACTGAGCGAGAATCTTCAGAGGAACTACCTGAAGATGTAGCAGCCTATCTAAAATATAAACAAGATACGGGGCGTGGATTTGAAGACTTTGTAAAGTTACAGCAAGACTTCGATGAGATGCACCCTGATGATTTGCTAGAGTCTTATTATAAAGCCACAGAGGAAGGGCTTGATGATGACGACATAGATATAATGTTAGACGAGTTTGACTATGATGAAGAGATAGATGATGAGTCTGAGGTTAAAAAGAAAAAGCTAGCAAAGAAAAAAGAGATTGCAAAAGCTAAGAGCTACTTCAATGAGATGAAGGAACAGTACAAGCAGCCACTTGAGTCAAGGGTTAGTGAGAGTTCCCAAGTCGATACTGAAAAGCTTGAGGCTTACGAGCAATATATAAAATCTGCTGAGACCCAAAAGGAAGAGGGTGAGCGTAGAAGACAGTGGTTTACTGAAAAGACCGATGAGGTTTTTGGAGGAGAGTTCAAAGGTTTTGAGTTCTCTGTTGACGGTAACTCAATTCTATATTCACCACAGTCTGTAGATGCAATGAAGAAGGAGCAGTCTAATGTAATGAACTTTATAAATAAGTTTATGACAGAGGATGGCTTAATCTCCGATGCTCAAGGATACCATAAGGCGATAGCAGTTGCATCAAACCCTGAGAAGTTCGCTCAGTTCTTTTATGAGCAAGGTCGAGCTTCAGCTACTGAGGATGTTGCACGCAAGATGAAAAACATTGATATGTCTGAGCGTAAGACACCTGAGGTAACGTCAAGGGGCGGAGTGCAGGTTCGAGCTGTAAACCCTGATTCGGGTAGAGGCTTGAAAATAAGAAGTATAAAAAGAAAATAATTTTAAAAAAAGAAAAAGAAAATGGCAGTAGACCCAACACCGGGATTTGACTTGCAGCCATCTGCAACTCAGATTCCCACAGCAACAAACTACATTACCAACTTCGACTTCTTGAATCAGTATCTCCCTGATACTTATGAGAAGGAGTTTGAGCGTTATGGTAATAGAACGATTGCATCTTTCCTACGTATGGTAGGAGCAGAGATGCCGTCAAACTCTGACCTTATTAAGTGGGCAGAGCAAGGAAGATTACACACTAAGTACACAGGCGTAGGTACAGCGGCAGCAGCGGCAGCTGACACCGCAGTATTCCAAGTGAATGATGTTTTAGCACCTGCAGGTTCAACAGCAGGAGCTTTAGGTACAGCACAGATTGCTCTAAGAGTAGGGCAGACTGTTATGGTTGTTCAGAATGGAGGTACAGGAAGCAACAAAGGTATTATCACTGCAGTTGACCTTCCTAACGACCAATTCACTGTAGCCTTCTATGAAGCAGGTGGACTTGTAACAGCGGGTACAGGATTAGGTAGTAATGACGTAACAGTATTCATCTACGGTTCTGAATTTAAGAAAGGAACTGAAGGAATGAGTGGTTCTTTAGAAGCTGATGACACTATCTTTGAGAACTCTCCAATCATCTTGAAAGACAAGTATGCAGTATCAGGTTCTGATATGGCACAGATTGGATGGGTTGAGGTAACAACTGAGAACGGAGCTACAGGATACCTATGGTACATGAAGTCTGAGCACGAGACTCGTTTACGTTTTGACGACTATCTTGAGACAGCAATGATTGAAGCAGTTCCTGCAGAAGCAGCAGGTGGTGCAATCGCAGCAGGATTCAAAGGTTCTGAAGGTATCTTCTACGTTGTAGAAAATAGAGGTAACGTATTCAGCGGTGGTAACCCAACTTTATTATCAGACTTTGATAATATCATTTCAAGATTAGACAAGCAAGGTTCTATCGAGGAGAATGTTATCTTCCTAGACCGACAGTTCTCTTTCGACATTGATGATATGTTGGCACAGCAGAACTCTTACGGAGCGAATGGTACATCTTACGGATTGTTTGACAATGACGAAGAGATGGCGTTGAACCTTGGGTTCACAGGATTCCGTAGAGGATATGACTTCTACAAGTCTGATTGGAAATACTTGAATGACCCAACAATGAGAGGTGGTTTACCAACAGGTGCAGGTTCAGGTCGTGTAAACGGTCTATTAGTTCCTGCAGGTTCCACTACTGTATATGACCAAATCATGGGTAAGAATGCTAAGCGTCCTTTCCTTCATGTACGTTACCGAGCTTCAGAGACTGAAGACAGACGATACAAGACTTGGATTACAGGTTCAGCAGGTGGGGCACGTACTTCTGACTTAGATGCAATGGAGGTTCACTTCCTTTCTGAGAGAGCAGTATGTACTCTAGGAGCAAACAACTTCTTCTTATTCCAAGAGTAAGAATGATTTAACACAAACAAGGGGAGTGTCTAATGGCACTCCCTATTTTTTAAAAATTAAATTTTATCTAATGAAAACAAAAGAAAGATTCGTAAGCAAGAGCTATCGGCTCACAAGAGAGGTTGCACCCTTATCATTTATGTTACCATCAAGGGGCAGCAAAAGATTTCCACTACTATGGTTTGATGACGACAAAGGTATAAACAGACCTATTCGTTATGCCATCAATCAAAAGACTCCTTTTGAGGATGAGCAGGATGGTAATGCCATTGTAGAACCTATTATATTTGAAGATGGATTTCTTCATGTACCAAAAACTAATCAGATATTACAGCAGTTCCTACACCTACACCCTATGAATGGTAAATCATTTATAGAAATTAATGAAGAGCAGGACGCTTCAGCAGATGTAGAGATTCTAAACCTAGAGGTTGATGCGTTGATAGAAGCTCGTCAGCTTAGCTTAGGACAGCTTGAGAATATTGCTTCAGTAATATTTGGCATAGACACATCGAAGGTGTCTACAGCAGAGATGAAACGTGATATCTTAGTCTATGCTAGAAAATATCCTGAGGACTTCCTAGATATTGTCAGAGACCCAATGCTGAAGCTTCAGGCTACAGTGAGAAGATTCTTTGATACAGGAATACTACAGTTTAGAAAGAACCAAAAAGAGGTATGGTATGCAACGACAACAAACAAGAAGAAGATGCTTAACATACCATTTGGTGAGGACCCATACTTAACAGTTGCTAGCTTCTTCCAAACGGATGAAGGAGTGGAAGCTTTAAAAGTTTTAGAGAAGCTTTTGTAGTTTGGCATATATTTTGTATATTTGTTTATCCTCATAACGAAAGTTAATTTCATACTCTAACAGAGGGCTTTTACGAGCCCTCTTTTTTTTTCATTATCTTTGTGTAAAGAAAATAAAAGATGATAAACTCAGTTAGAAATACCGTTCTATCTATTCTTAACAAGAACAATTACGGATATATCTCTCCATCTGATTTCAACCTGTTTGCCAAGCAAGCACAGCTAGATATATTTGATGAATACTTTTATCAGTATAACTATCAGATACAGAAAGAGAATGCCCGTCAGTCAGGTACAGGATATGCAGATATCAAGAGAAGCTATGAGGAGGTTATAGAGTTTTTCTCAGAAACAAAATATCTTACTCACAATGTTGACAATACCTTTTATCTGCCTGCTCAGCTGTATACAGGTGATGACTATTATCTTATTAATAAAGTCTTGGGTTTTGAGACAACGGTAACAAGTGGTACTAGCACTGCTGTGTTACCAAACAGTCTTGAGGATAGTGGTGCTGATTTTATATCTAGTGGAGTTCAGGTGGGTGATATTGTATTTAACCTTAGACCTGTTGCTCCAACATTTGCAACAGTAACTCAGGTGTTAAGTGGTAACATACTAGTATTATCTTCAGATATATTTACAGTAAATGCTTCAGCATATATAATATTTAAACCAAAGCAGAACGAGCTTGAGAAGGTTACTCAAGGAAAGATAACAATGCTTAACAACTCTATGCTTACTGCACCAAATAGATTGTTTCCTGCATATACTCAGGAAGGCAATTTACTTACAGCATATCCCTCATCATTGACAGAAGGAATCCTTTGTCAGTATATAAGATATCCTAAAGACCCTAAGTGGACGTATGTTACACTTACTAATGGTGAGCCTGTATTTGATTCATCACAGGCTGACTTCCAAGACTTTGAGTTGCCGATTGATGACCAAGTAGATTTAGTAAACAAGATTCTTCAGTATGCAGGTATGTCAATTAGAGAGATACAAGCGGTACAGTTTGGTAAAGCTGAGGAGCAAATGAATGACCAACAAGAAAAATAATGTCATATATAACACAATACCAATACTATGAGAATGGGGGCAATAGCCCTGAGGATGCTAATTGGGGTTCATACCAATACATCTCCCTGTATGATATCGTCAACAACTATATGCTGATGTACTCCGGGAATCATTCCATGGTTAACAACGAGGAGAGATATAAGATTCTGTTCCATGCTAAGCGTGGTATACAGGAGCTAAACTATGATGCGTTCAAAGAGATAAAGGTTTTACAGCTAGACGTTTCTGATAGCTTGAGATTTGTTCTGCCTCCTGACTATGTGAATTGGGTTAGAGTATCTCTATATAAGGATGGGCTGATAAGACCGCTTACTGAAAATATTCAGACTAATTATAGCGATGCTTACCTTCAGGATAATACCTATAGGATTTTATTTGATGAGTCAGGAAATGTACTTAAACCCGAGAACTCAAACCTAGATATTGATAGAATAAAAGGAACACAGAAGAGTATATACCTAAATGAAGCTAGTCCATTCTATGGATTAGAGGGATACTGCTATGATGGCTATTGGTTCTTTGATTATGGTGTAGGAGCTTTCTACGGACTTAACACAGAAACAGCTAACGCTAACCCTACATTTAAGATAGATAAACGCTCAGGAGTAATTAACTTTGATTCCTCTATGTCAGGAGAGTCATGTATATTAGAGTATGTATCTGATGGAATGGAGGGTGGAGATGATAGCTTAGTTCAGGTTAACAAGCTCTTTGAGGAGTATATATATTCATACATCACGTTTGCTGTTCTTAATGCTAAGTATGGTGTACAGGAGTATTTAGTTACAAGAGCTAGAAAGAAAAAGACTGCAGACCTTAGAAACGCTAAGATACGTATAAGTAATATTCACCCCGGCAGGTTACTAATGAATCTTCGTGGTAGGGATAAATGGATGAAGTAGATGGCTAACACTAAAAGACATTTTATATCGGGCAAGATGAACAAGTCTGTTGACGAGAGACTTCTGCCTAATGGCGAGTACGTTGACGCATTGAATGTTCGCTTAGGCTCAACGGAAGCATCAGAGATAGGCTCTGTAGAGAACGCAAAGGGAAACACTCAGCTTACTACATTAGAGTTTAATGGCACTGCGTTGAGTAATAATGCTAAGTGTATCGGTGTATATGAGGATGGCACTCGTGAGACAATATATTGGTTTGTTCACGACCCCAACTTCTCAGCAGGAGCTATCAATAAGCTTGACCTTATAGTGTCTTTAAATGTAAAGTATGATATACTAACGTATCATGTTGTAAGTGAGCGTGATGGGACAACATCAAGCACTACATTAAACTTCAACCCTACATATTTAATAACAGGTATCGACATGGTAGAGGACCTACTGTTTTTTACTGATGACTACAATGCTCCAAGGGTTATAGATATAACAAGGAACTATCAAGAGCCATCAGGTGGTGTAGACCAATTCACCGAGGAGGAGATACTTGTAATAAAGAAGCCGCCTGTTGAATCTCCAAGTGTTGTGGTTCAGCTTCAAGATGGTGAGGAAAATTATCTTGAAGAGAGATTTCTTTGTTTTGGTTACAGGTATAGATATGAGGGCAATCAATATTCTGCCACATCACAATTTTCAAAACCTGCTTTTATTCCTAGCAGCTTTTTTATTAGCAGTACATCTTTCCTTAATGAAGGAATGGTGAACTCTAAAAATATTGCGACTATATCTTTTAATTCAGGGGGACCTTTAGTGAAAGGTATAGACTTATTATTTAAAGAGTCAAACAGTAATATTATAAAGGTTATCAAGAAGTTTGATAAAAGTAATGATGGGATAGCTGATAATACTATTGTTAATCAAACCTTTGACTCTAATCAGATATTTACAATACTTCCTGACTCAGAGCTATTAAGGCTATTTGACAATGTCCCTAGGTTTGCAAAGGCACAGACCGTAATGGGTAATAGATTGATGTATGGTAACTATGTTGATGGATATGATTTGAAAGATAAAAATGGGAACCCTCTTAGAAATGAATATCAAACCTCACTAGAGGCAATAGAATCACAAATAGCCGCTTTACCTGTAGAGATTGATACTAATACATTTAATATAGATGGAGCATCTTCAGTAGTAGTTGATAGTGTTCTTAGAATAGATTTTGAAGACCAAGAATTGAAAGCGGGAAGTGTTATTGATATTACATTCACAATTGAACACGACCAATTTACAAACTCAGCAAGTCCGGGAAGTGTACCAACACAAAATTCAGGTCAGAAATTTGTTGCTTTCACCTATGTTTTACCATCTGACTTTGCTACAATTAACGATTTAGCTACAAGCACCGACTTTATAGATAGTATAGGTTCAGCTTCCACTATTAAACCTGTATATGATGCTGTTAACCCCACATCATGTAGCGGTATAACATTAACTGATAAGTTTAATTGCTCTATTCCTGATACCTTAACAGGTTCAGGTACTCCGGCTACTTGGACAAAGTATACATCAGGAAGAACTACTGCTATAAACCCTCCTGCTACACCTTCAGCAGGAGAACCTATTCTTATAACATCTAGTGGTGGTAGTGATGATTTGGAGTTAACCATACTAGCAATGAGATGGGTAGACACCCCTACAGGACCTACGTTAAATGCTTATGAGTATTATAATATAATAAGTGCAAACGTAACATTTAGGTCTTCAGAATCATCATTAAGCCTACATAGTAATAGAAACTATGAGGTGGGTATTATATATATGGATGATTTTAATAGGGCTACAACCGCATTGATAAGCTCCCAAAGTAATGGGGTATTTGTCCCTTGTGGTAATTCTTCTTTACAGAATAAGATACAGGTTACTATCCCTTCATATCAGCTAGCACCATCTTTTGCTACAAGATATAAGTTTTGTATTAAGCCTGATAGAGAGGGTTATCAAACAATATATTCTCGGATATATTTTCAAGACCCTATAACAAGCAATACATTTTTTCTTCTTGATGGAGAAAATGCACAGAAGGCAGAGGAAGGAGCTAGGCTTATTGTCAAAAGGGATTCTACAGGAGCACTCCCTTCTTGTACTTATGCCACTGTTCTTGAGAAAAAAGCACAGGTAGAAGATTTTATAACTCCTGATAGCGGTGCGACAGTTCCTGCAGGAGTTTACATGAAGATGTTGGCAAATGATTTTATTGCAATTCTTGACGATGATGATATTATTTCTCCGGGAACAAAATATGTGGAAGAAAATAATTTTACAGATTTCCCCACATTAGTTTATGATAACTTAGGAGGCTTTACTATTCCTGCGGGGAGTACAATAAAAGCGGAGATGACATGGACTAGAGAAGGAAGTTCTGTTTTTGATGTCCCCGGAAATGATTGCTCATTGACTGTAGAGTTTATATCTCCTACTGATTATCCTGATATTGTTGATTGGTTTGATGGAGCTAATATTGAAGATGCTTTTACTAGTGCTTTTAATTCAATACCATTTAATGATTTTACACAAACTATTTATAGGCAACCAAACACAAGCTCAACCACTCCAAATTATGGACTGACAAACGCTCTTAATAATGTGCAATATGTGTGGTATAGGAATGCAGGTGATATACGATTTGTTACTAGAGGCTTGCAGTCATATGGTAACACAAAAAATAGAAGGTCAAAAATTAGTGTTAATTGGGAAATAATTAGAGCAGAAAACACTATTGTTTTTGAAACAGAACCAAGTGATGCGTTACCTGACGTATGGTATGAATCCTCTGAGTCATATGCGATTGACCAATCAACAGGATACCATGATGGAAACGTACAGCCTCAAAATGCGTCTCAACCTGCTATTATAGATACCGACTTTGGGAACTGCTACTCTTTTGGTAATGGCGTTGAGAGCTACAGGATTCGTGACTCAATAAAAGGTAAAGCCTTTGACTTGGGAGAAAGATTCTTTAGCACATCGGCTGAAGACTATCAGGAGGCTGATAGGTTTGCAGCTATTACATATAGTGGTGTATTCAATACTGAGACCAATGTAAACAAGCTCAATGAGTTTAACTTAGGTCTCCTTAACTTTAAAAACCTTGAGGAGTCCTTTGGTGAGATACAGATACTATCAGGTAGAGAGACTGACATACTTACATTACAGGAGGATAAGATATCATATGTCCTTTCAGGTAAGAACCTACTCTCTGATGCCGCTGCAGGTAGTGCAATCACATCAGTACCTGAGGTGCTAGGAACACAGATTGCAAGAGTTGAGGAGTATGGTATCAGTAATAATCCTGAGAGCTTTGTGCAGTATGGCTACGACAATTTCTTTACAGACTCAAAGCGTGGTGCTGTCCTTCAGCTAAGAGGTCAGGGGCAGGCTCAGCAGTTGACAGTAATATCTGAGCTAGGTATGCGGTCATGGTTCAGAGACTTGTTCTTAGGAAAGAATGATACTCAGAAGCTTGGAGCATTCGACCCATATATGAATGAGTATGTGCTATCATCAAATGATACTAAGCTACCTGTAGAGGAGGTCGTATTAAACTGTGGTGTAAAGAGAAGACTTACAGTATCAGCGGCGACACCTGTAAGCTTTACGGTGAATGTGGGTAATACGGTTGGTGTTTGTGATATTGACTATGACATCATATCATTCTCAGACCCCGGCTCAATCACAATCGCTGAGGACTACACAGGAACATCTGTAAATACAGGCACTACAGGTGCAGGGACGTTGGCATTTGCTAAGGACTCGGTATCAGATGACAATGTGGTAATTACATTGACACCTGCATCATCACCTCCGGGAGGAAAGCAGGTTGTTGTTCTCGATATAACGGTAGGGTGTCCTCAAGCACAGGAGATAACGCTGATAGAGGTTTGTGTATCAAAGGATAATCAAGCAGCAAAGACAATACATAATGAGTACCAATGGACTGATGGCTCATTTACATCGGCATTAAAAAGCAAGCAGGTTATATTCCCTTCAGGAGATAGGAACTTACTTACTCCTGAGATTGCTGACTATACAACTATAGTAGCCCCACAAGGTGGAAGTATTATCCCTAACGATGGAGATACGCTAACTATTAGAAGTATTAAAAAGAAAGGTGATACCTACGACTTTGATTTTACAGCACCAACTCCTAATAGATTGATGTTCTGTAGAAGTAATACTCTATATCCGGGGACAGCTGCAGGATATAATTCACTTATTGCAGACCCTAATCTACAGGTATTAACAGTATCATCTCCTTCTTTGGGAACTGTTCAGGGAGATGTTACGATACCATCTTCTACAGACCAATATATGTATATTATTTACGATTACTTTAGTTAAGATATGGCAGCACTAACAGGAGAATACACACTAACATATAGCGAATCATCACAAGGGTTCCCTTCATTCTATTCATACATACCTGAGATGATGATAGGAATGAATAACTATCTATATACATTTAAGGGTGGTAACATATGGAGGCATAATACCAATGACACAAGGAACAACTTCTATGGTGTGCAGTACAGCTCTCAGATAACAAGTATATTCAATGAGGAGCCTCTTGAGAACAAGCTGTTTAAGACCATTAACCTTGAGTCTGATAAGGCATGGAGTGGAACATTTACCTCTGACGTTCAGACCACAGGGACTATTGATGCCTCGTGGTTTGAGAAAAAGGAGGGGGCGTGGTTTGCTTTTATGAGAAACTCAGGCACTACACCCGCAGCGAGTGAGGAGTATGTGCTACGTTCATTGAATGGTATCGCAGTAAGTAACAGTGTTAACTCTGCAGCTCCTGCTGCAGTGGAGATAAACTTCCCACTTACAACATCTATAGGCAGCATACTAAGTATCGGTGACACCTTATACTTTATTGCATCTCCTGTAGCACCTAGCTCAACACCAACGATATGTGGTACAGTGACAGCAGTAAATATTGATTTGCCAAATAATGTTAATCAGATTGTCGTGGATACTACGGCAGGAAATATTCCTCCGGGAGCTGCTGATTATTTTATGTTTGTAAAGAATCAGATTGCTGAGTCACATGGTATATTAGGTCACTACTGTGAGTTCGTTCTCACAAACGATAGCACTGAAGCTACTGAGTTATTTGCAGTAGAGAGTGAGGTGATGAAATCTTTCCCTTAAATTTACTATCTTTGTGTGTAATCAAAGAATATACACATGGGACTAACATTAGCAGCAATTGGCTTAGGGGTACAGGCTCTATCAGGAGTCGGCTCATTTATCCAAGCAGGTCAGAGACAGAAAGAAATTGATAAAGCAAATGCAGCGGCACAGAAGGCTGTTGCTGAAGCAAAGAAACAGATTCAACTAAAACCTTATGAGGCACTAACAGTTAGCGACACACCATATGAACGTCAGCGTGAGATGTTTGCATCTCAGGCGGCACAGGCAACACAGGCGGCAGCCGAGATGGGAGCCGCAGGTATGGGTCGTGTAGGTGCTATTGCTATGGCAGGAGACGAGGCACAGGCTAAGGTTCGAGACCAACAGATACAGCAGCTTGAAGCGATTGAGCAGTTGAAGGCTCAGGATGAGGCACGAGCATCACAGCAGTTGGCAAGTCTTTCATTACAAGAAGCTGAGGGGGCACAGAAGGCAGCGGCTGACGCACAGTCGGCTAAGGCTGCAGCTATCACCTCAGGTTTTGGTGCATTGACAAGCATCGGTCAGCAGATGGCATCAGTAAATCCTAAAACGGGAGAAGCTATGTTTGAGCTATATGGAAAGGATAAGTCAGGAGCAGCGGGTAGTCAAGGAGGAACTAAATCAGCGACTGCGGGAGGAACATCTATAGGAGGTTTTGACCCTCAACTTGCTTTTTCAGCTCTTCAAGGTGGAACAACCCCTGAAGGTCTTAGTACAAATCAAATGAATGCTTTATTAGAATATGCACAGTTAGGAGGCATGACTCAAAGAAACTATTAACACATGGCTACATACTATAAATACGCAGAGCGAAGTGCAGAGGACTATGTCGATTGGGGAGCGATAGGTAAGACAATGTCAGATACTCTGCTCAAGGAGCAGCAGAATCGTGACAAGATGAAGGCTGATATCGATAAAGCCTCTAATGAATTTGGAGAGGTATTGTCAAACGCACCTCAAGGAGACCATAGAGGGTTAAATGAATATTCTCAAGAGTTTGCAAGTAATGCTCAGCAGTATCAGCTTATGCAGCTAAGGAATCTTAAGGCGGGAAAGCTTTCATTAAAGGACTATCTAATAGGTAGAGAGAATCTAAAGCAGGGAGCTAATGATGCCTTTGATATAATTAAGAAGTACAATGACAAGTATAGTGAGTATCAGCAAAGATTAAATGATGGAGTATCATCAGGATATGAAACATTCCTGCTTGGAGAGGTTGAGGGATTTGGTAATTTAACTAACACATCTTTATATATCAATCCTACTGACGGAAAGGTTAGTGCGGGCAAGAGAGTATTAAGGGACCCAAGTAAACCTTACGACCCTAATACCAATCCATATACATCTAAGATGAGCGATAACCCTAATGACTTTAGGTCATTGGTAGACTTAAATTTTGCTCTGAGTGCTCAGATTGATAAGTACGACTCACAGGGAGCTATAGCGAACATCGCTAATAGCTTTGCTAAAGACTATCAGGTTATTACTGAGAAGGGAGCTAGAGGAGCATACACAAAAGTTTCAGATATTACACAGCTAGGAGAGGATGGTGTAAAATTTAAAGAAGCATTAGAACAAAAGATTCGAGCTGACTTTAGAACAAATCCAATACATACGATAAGTGCACTTAAAGATTATATAACTCAAATTCCTGTAGATGAGAATGGTAACTTTGATAAGGAGGGAACATTGACTACAATAGATTTTACTAGGAATCCTGAGGAAGCAAATGCTCATACCATACTATTAAAACCAAATCCTTCACAGCCTGAAGGTGGTACAGATGTTATGGATGAAGATGCTGAAGGAGCACAGGAGCTTTTAGATTATATGATGGAGCAGGTAGGAAATTCAGTTATGGCATCATTAAACAAAAAGATTGAGATTTCTGCAGGCAGAGCTCCTCAGCAATTATCACAAGCGAGCAGGGCTGCTTCATCTAAAAGAAAGAGTGATAGGAATAGCTTAAATCTTTTAGCAGACCTATATTACGGTACAGACGAGGAGATAGATACCGCTCTTGAGAACTTGAGAGGATTAGGTACAACTCATGGTCCTATTAAAGACATACAAAGAACTCCAACAGGGGTGACTGTTATAACTGAGGGAGGAACAATTCCTTTTAGTTTTAAAGCAGGTGCCGGTGGAGTAGATGCTCCCCTTAAAACAGTTACAGAATTTATTGAAGGAATATCTACAGAGTTTGGTATAAACTTTAGTGATGCTGTTAAAGGAGCTAACATTAAAAAAGGAAAATCCTTTAATAACTCGACAGAAACTTTTGATGCACCGATAGCTGTAGCAGTAAGTCCTAAAGATATGGTTAGAAAAGGGTTGGATGACCTTCTAAGTCAGATGCTTGATGAAGGAAAAGGAAGCGATAAAAACCTAGCTAGAGAGGTAGGTTTACAGCTTAAAGCATCAGGGGGTAAATATTCAATTCTTCAAGATGGAGTTGAGCTGCAGTCAGGTATACCTGCAAACACCACTGCTGTCATGCAGGCATTGAAGGGTGTGATACTTAATGATGAGATGTTAATAGAGAACGCTATTCCTGCACTTCAAAAGCAAGGAATAACAATAGGTGAAGGAGCAAATCAAGCCCCATAAAAAAAATAATATGGACGAAAAATATATTCAAGACTTGTGGGAATGGACAACAAATCAAGACCCCACTTTTACACAAAGGTATACGTTTGACTCTTGGAAAAATAAACTTGAATCTAATTCACAGTATAGAGAAGATTTTCATAATTGGGTTTCTTCTGTTGATTCTACTTTTCCTGAAAGAAGACCTTTTAATGATTGGAGCAATCTTGTATCTTCACAATCAGCAGATATCCCAACGCAAGTTGATGAACAACCTTTAAAAAAAAAAGACGTTACGGAATCTGTATCGGCAGATGGTTTATCGGAGCAGCAAAAGACTACTGACTTTCTTGACTACTCTCAGATGGTCAGCTCACCTATCATGCAGGATGCTGCCACTAGACCATTGGTTGCAGAGGAGGATGTACCAACAACTACAGAGGAGCTAACTCAGACCCTGTCAACAGCTCAGAGACAGGGAGGACAGAGATATGTTGAGATTGATGGAGAGTATATAGACCTACTTCACCCTGACGGAGATAAGAGAAGGAAGAACATAGATAGATACCAAGAGTACCTATCAAGCCCTATGAAAAAAGGTATACCAACCATATCTGTAGGAGAATCTAAGGGATATGTATTACCATCAATTACTGCTCCAATACCTTCCAAAACAAAAGAACAAAAACAGAAGGATGAAGCCGAAGGCAAGCGTGTATCTAAAGTAAAAAGGTTTACTGAGAATGAAAAAGTAGAATATGATTCTTACAATCCCCTTGTAAACGCATCATCAACACCACTTAAAGCTAGTCAGCAGAAAGGATACCTTCCGGGCAATGTAGAGTCTATACCAAGGGCAGCAGATATTGTTAGTGGTAGAATGAAACCTGTGGTTCCTTTTGATATGGAGGCTTATAACAGAGATAAGGAGTTATATGCTATGATGTATGATGCTGAGGTTGAGACATACAAGGACTACCTAAAAGATAAAGCAGATTATGTGAGAGCGGCAGATGGTAGGTACTATAACCCTGAAAACTTTAATGCAGGAGAAATATTTAATAACAAAATAAATAAGCTTGTAAACCAAGAATTGATAGAAAAGGAAGAGGAGGCTGTGTCTATGATGCTTAGCGATGAGCTCTCTCCCTTTGGTTTTAAGGTAGACAAGACAGGAACATTTACCGACAGGATAATTGTTACTGCACCAAACGGTCAGCGTCAGGAGTTTAGTTTAAATAACTTCTTTGATGATACAGACTTCAATGAGTCGGTAAGGTTGAAGGCTTTCTTAAAGAGACAGTATGCTAAGGAGCTTACGGGGGGTAATATACCAAGAGATATATATGGTAAGGAGCTTAGTCTTCTTGATATTGATGTATCTCCTCAACAAAATGCCGACATAATTAATAAGCTTACATCCTCTGAACGTAGAGCTTTAGACCTAGATAGAGAGCGAGTAGTTGCGGGGCAGAGTCAGCTTATATACGAGAGCGACAAAGAGATTAATAATTTAAACGCTCAGCTTGAGGATACCAATAAAAAGATTGCAGAGGCAGAGAAGCTTCCTGAAAGCTATAAGGAGTGGAGAGGTAATGTCGAGGTCACTGTTAAGAATCAAGAGAGAGCAGACAGACTTCAGTTCTTAAATAAAAAGAAGAGTGCATTAGAGAAGGAGATAGATGATGCTAGCTTTGAGAACAGAAGACTTAAGAAAGATAAGCCAATTAATCCTGTATACAAGGAGTTTTTTTCAGATAATCTTGACGCACAGATTCAAACAGACACAGAGGTATTAAATGAAGAAAATAGAAGGCATATATATCTTGTAGATTTATTTAAAGAAAAGGAGGATGCCTTCCTTGAAGCAGAGAAGCAGGCATTAGCATTAGCTGAGCAGTCGTTTGATAAAAAGACTCAGACATGGAAAAGTGAAGAGGCAGAAAGGGATTATAATAAATTAACAAATGTTTTAGAAAACGAAAAAATATTGTTAAACAAGTATGGAGAGAAGCTTCTGAATGAGGATATTAGACTGAAAATAAAAGACGAGCAGTTAACAAGAGATGTAGGTAGAAAGGCTGCTATTCAAGCAGAGATTGGAGAGCTTGGGGACTCTATAGTTTCTGCTATAGTTAGTGGAGCAGGGGCTGTCATAGAGGGAGGTACTGAGGAGTTTGCAGGAAATATTATTAGGAACATAAATAATATGTTCTATGATGAGACTGATGAGGAGTATATCACTGATGAAGAAATGAACGACCTTAAGAAACAATCCTCTATAAAAAAAGATTGGGTTGATTCTTACGGTAGTTGGGCAGACCTTACCCCTGAAGCTATGCAGGCTTTTAGGGAGTCTCTAGGTGTTGCGTCTATAGGATTCTATGGAGCACTAGAGTCATCACCCGCCATGCTATTATCTCTGATACCGGGAGGGAGAGCATTAGCTCCTCTTGGTTTCTCTTTCTTGAGTGCTCAGAACTTGAGAGAGCAGATGGATAACAACCCTGACTTTGACTATATGTCAGAGAATGATAAGCTAAAGTTTATAGCTCCTATGGCTTTTACAATTGGTCTTCTTGAGAACTATGGTGTTAGAAACGTAATGAGGAACTCATCTTTCCTAGGCAAGACAGCTGCAAAGCTAGCGGGAAAAGGACCGACATCAAAGACACTTAATGAAATATCTGACGACTTAGGTAAAAACTATTTCCAAAGAGAGGTTCGCAAATATGTAACGACAGGTCTTGGTGAGTTGGAGACAGAAGCAATGCAGGAGGCTTTAGATATATATGGCAAGGAGTATATGGACCTAAAGATGAAGAATAATTTTTGGGACCAAGATGTAAGATTCTTTAAGGATGAGAAGGGAGATGTTAACTACTTCTCAAAAGCAGCGTTGTCTCAGATTATTGAGTCAGGTATGGCAGGATTCTTTGGAGGTCTTACAATGAAAGCTCCAAGCACTATCGCAAATGCTGTAAAGGGAAACAAGGTTGAGGAGATAGATGACTTCACCTTTATGTTTTATGAAGCGGGTATGGAAAGTCCTACTATAGCAAATGCTCAAAGAGCTCAGATAAACAACGACATTGCTAGTGGTAAGATAACAAAGGAGCAAGGGGACGATATGTGGAATACATATACACGTACCGTTGGTCAGATGAGAGAGGTAAAGAAAGTTGCAGGTCAGTATGATACCAATACTAAGAAGAAGCTTCTGTCTCTTCTTATGGAGAAGAAGCAGCTAGAGGAGAAGATTGATGGTGTCGATAAATCATTGACAAGAGAGGAGCAGAGAAAGATAAAGGTAGCTGAGGAGAGGATTCAAGAGACGCTAGCTAGTGGTGAGACTAAGCTTACTGAGGACAAGGCAGCATATGAGCAGGCTAAGAAGGATGGATATAAAGGAACATTCGAGCAGCATAGAAATGGTGTAAAGATAAAGGAGGTAGCAGAGCAGGCAGTAGAGCAGGAGGTTAAGAAGAAGAAGCCTGTAAAGAAAGCTCCTATCAAAGAAGAAAAACCTGTTGAAGCTCCTGCTGTTGAGGAGACTACAGAGGAGGCTCCTGTCACTGAGGAGGAGCGTGCTAAGATGCGTGAGGTATTGGGTGAGCCTGCGGCAAAAGAGCAGGCAGTTGAGGCTCCAAGCTTATTAAATAAAGAACAAAGAGAAAAATATCTTAAATTAAGTAAAGAAGAAAGAGATGCGTTAGATGAAATAATAAATGATGAAGAGCTTGAAAGAAGTATAGGTGCAAAAGAGCAGCCTGAATCAGAGCAGATAGAAATAGAAGATGAAATGTTTCCTGTTAGTTCTACTATTTCTTTTGAAGATATGATAAACCAATCTTTAGGGATAAAACCAAAAAAACAAAAGGCAGATGGTGAATTGTTCATTTTCGGAAGAGATGTGTATGATATTGATGCTGCTACAAAATTAGCTGAACAGGATAATGTTAATGTTGTTGATATTCCGGTGGGGACTCTTCCTAAAATGAGACAACCATTAGTAACTAAAACAGAAAGGGGTATTGAAAACGCAGACTTATCTAAGCCTGTTATAATTGCAACAACTAATAAAGGTTTACTTTTGATAGACGGTCACCACAGACTTGAGAAAGCTATAAGAGATGGTAAGCCGGTTAAAGCTCAAATACTTTCAGAAAATCAAACTAAAAATATAAAGACACAGGAACAGGTAGTTGAGAAAGCTCCTGTTAAGGAAGCTCCTAAAAGAAAGAGAAGAAGGAAGAAGCCTGTAGTTCAAGAAGCACCTGTTAAGAAGGCTCCTAAGAAAACCACTAAGAAGAAAGCACCCGTCAAGGAAGAACCTCAGGTATCTGAAGAGGTACAGAAAGAGATTGATAGAGCTGAAAGGTTAAGGGATAGGATTGTGGCTGAGAAAGCCAATAAGTTATCTAAAGCAAAAGGATTTGAGCAGAAGGAGGAGATAAGAGATGAGATACGACAGGCTGAGAAGAAGTATAACAACATCATCACTGAGCTTAAGGAAGGTAAGCGTACTAGATTTAGATTGAGTGACGATGCGAAGGTAGAGACTGAGGAAGGGTTTATTACTGAAGATGCTATCGTTGAAGTAATGAAAGGTCTCGGCTCTGCAGAAGCGAACTTCAAGATTCCTGTAGGAGAAAAGCAGATAGAGGTTGACCCAATAGCATTAAGCAAATCCCTAAAGAAAATCACAGACGCACAAGCCAAGAAGCTAGGCTTCAAGTCTGTAGCTGATATGTTAAAGAACATCGAGGAGTTTAATGGTATACCTATGGTCGTAGCTATGTCAGATGTATTGGCGGCAGGTACAGTGAAAGACTCAATGGGTAATGACATGGAAGTTGGTGGAGGCTTACTATATAATGTACTCGGACCAAACAAAACATTGGCATGGGCAGGGGTGAATAAGGATGGTGCTAATACTCAGTTTGAAGAAGCGAAAGCAATGTATCGTGCCAACAAAGAACTATTTGATAGGTTATGGAAGGAAGGTAAGCTACCAAAGAACCATGTACCTATGGTAGTTGTAAGAATGGATAATGCGGCTATAAATTCTAATGAAGCCATGTTTAGATTTATGGCTCCCAAGTTAAAGTCTTTTCCTAAGAAAGTTCAGAAGATAGCTTTTGATACTTTTTTAAATCAACTAGAATCAAAGAAAAAAACCAAATCAGTTGAGCCTGCACTAATAGAAGCCTTTATAAAGAAAAATAAGATAAAAGATTTAGGAACTCTATTTGATTTGATTGTTGAAGACGCAAAGAAAAGAGCTAAAGGGAATGAGGATACTTTCCCACTGACCACGAAGAGTTATGTTCTTGATATGATTGCTTCCCCTGTAGGTGTAAAAAAAGCATCTAAGCCTGTAGCAAAAGCAATAATGAATGCTACAGATTATAACGGAGAGATATTTTTAATAGACCATATCCTTTCTAAAATCGGTGAGACATCAATGGTAGAGGGAGAGCGAGGCGATGCGGTAGCTATCATGGGTGTCGATGTCAGTAAGAATGGTGGTGTAACAAAAGCTAAACACAATAACTATGGCTTCGGTCCTAAGGGTAGATTGATTGCGTTGATTAAAAACCCTACAAATGTTTTACAAATATTTCCTGAGTGGAGAACTAAAGCATTTAAGATGTTTGAAGTGAAACCAAGTACAGGGAAAATGAAAACAGATGCTCAAGTCTTAGCTGATGTATATGGTCAGGTCTTTGGTGATAAAGCTTTTAGGGGTTCTCGACTCACTAAAGAGATGTCAGATATAGATATGGTATCTGCACAAATGAGGTTCGCATTCCCTTCCGTAAGCGTGTCACAATCTCAGCAGGAGTTTGATGAGGTGCTCAAGCAGGAAGGAATCAGAACTGCAGAAGCCAACGGGAATACTATCCTTGGTCTCACGAAAGATGGAAAGATATTTTTAAATCCATCTAGGAAATCTTTATCTACACCGATTCACGAGTTCGGTCACATATGGATTGATTACCTACGCTCAGAAGAGTCAGGCTCTAAAGGTAGTAAGCTACTAGATAGAGGACTTGAATTGGTTGAAGGAACAAAAGCCTTAGAGAGTGCTATCAAAAAGTATGGAGACAATGCATTAGCTCGTGAGGAGGCGTTGGTTGAGCTCATGGGAACGAAGGGTGAAACGATAGCGAATGCAGCTAAACGTGCTAAGTTTGTTGAGTGGTTCAATGCCTTCTTTAAATACATCAAGGAGAAGCTCACTAGGTTTGCCGACATCAAAGCTAAGGACATCAAAGACATAACCCTTGAGGACTTTGTTGACATTGGTCTTGCCGAACTATTCTCAGGGGAGGCAGTCGATGCCAAGTTCAAACCTGAGGAGGCGGCTGAGTCTGTAAAGGCTAGGATGCAGAAGGCTAATATAAAACCATCTATGTCTGCTCAGAATATTATAAAGAAAGCTAGGGCTGCTGAAGAACCAATTCGTGATGCGGTAATCATTGATTATCTGATGAGCGAAAAGAAGCTAACCCGTAAGCAGGCTATCAGTGCACTTAAGAGAGCCAACAGAGGTGACCTGAAGGATGCAGTAAAAAGATTATTTAATAATGTTGAGGACATAACTGACATCAAAGAGAAGGATGCACAGCTTATTAAAGATATACTGAAGTTTGATAGGTCTATAACTAGAGCTGACAAGATAGCACAGAAGAAAATTAAGGATGAAATCAAGATTAGACTTAAAGCTATACAAAGAAAATCCAAAGGCAAGCTATCTCAGGCACAGCTTCTTGCAGTAACAAATAGATTCGCTAATGTAAACCTATCAAGCGAGAAGTCTATTGATTCATTCGTTGACTATATGCAGAAGGTGTTCTCAGATGTTGATTATGCAGCAAAGATGACAAGCCTAAACAAAAGCATCACTGATGCAAAGACAAACATCAATAGCAAGATTGGTAGAGGGGCAGATGGGTTGGCTTATGAGTTAAGGAGATTGTTAAACATAAGCCCTACTATTATTCCTGACTCTGTCCTTGAGGAATACTCTGACCTCGTCACATCATTCGGGGAAAGAAAGACGGTTCTTAAATTGAAAGATTCTGTTGAGGTAAAGGAAACGATAGCAAAAATATTTACTGAGCTAGAGAATCAAAACTCAAAGTTAGGTGAGCTTACAGAAAGGTTTGAGGCTTTTGATGATAAAAAGTTTACCAAGACAGGAACGGTTAGTTTCTCTGAGACAGTTGCTCAGATGGTAAAAGATAAAGTCATAACAGAAGGCGAGGCTAAGCTGATGAGGAAGTTCAAGTCAGATATTATGCCTATAGAGAAAGCTGAGGGCAAGACTGAGGAAGATAAGCAGAAGGAGATGGAGGAAGAGAAAAAGAATCTAATAGAGAATATCAAAAAATCTCCTGTCGATGTTCAAAGAATAGAGCTAGCAATTGAGAAAGCTTTAGTGAAAGATTTTGCAAGACTCATAAAGACTGATGCCGTCAATGACTTGAACAACGCACAGCTTAAGAATATTGAGAAGGCTATTGATAATATAAACAATGGGTATGTCACTCATTATGTTCTGTTAGCATCAGAGAACTTAGAATCAATCAACAGGTCTAAGATGGGAGCCGAAGGTATAAGAGATGCTAAGCCTCTTGCTGTTAGTACACAGATAGCAAAAATTAAAACACTATATAGAAGTGGTTCAGATGCTAATAAATTCTATAAGCTCATAGAAAGAAATCCTCTTGTAAATATAGATATGGTTCTTGGAGACTTCTCAAGCAAGAGAGTATTTAATTCTGTGCTTGAAGAGTCTGCAGAAGCCGTTGCGACTTTTAACACTGAGCTAAATAAGGTGTATAAAAGAATCGATGAAGCAGAGATAATGCTTCAAAAGAAGTTTGAATACAATGGCAATAAAATATTGGAGTCTAAATACAAGCAGATGGCTTACATGGTTCAGCAGGAGTTTGAATCTAATCCAAACAATCCTCAGGTAAATCCTGCGGCTGCTGTTATCAAAGAGACTATCAAAAAACTTAGAGACAGCAACCAAAACTATGAGGCAAAGATACTTGAGAAAATATTAAAAGATTATTCTACAGATGGTGAGATAGATTTAAAGAAGCTAGATGATAGCTTTGTTTATGCTGAGCTAAATATGATAAAGGTTGTTCAAGATATAAATTCAAAGCTTACAGATAAGGCTACATATACAGCCTCAGTTATTAGAGGTGAATCAATAGAGCCTCTAAATGACTACATACATCAGTCTGTTTTAAATACAGATGGTGTGGCAGTGGATGATTCTCGTGCTCTTAGTGAAAGCTATATGGAGAATATCAAACCATCAACAAAAGCTAAGAACCTTATTGAAAGAACTAAAGGTGCTAAAGCTATAAACTTTGATATCACTGCATCTGTAAGGCGAGGAGCAAAGATGACATTAATGGACTACCATTTAACCTCTGCATTCAGGACAGCAAACAGAACGCTAAACAAGATGGAAGAACAGCTTGAGGATGAAGGACAACAGAGGCAAATATTCTTAGCTGTAAGAGATGCATACAATCAGGCTATATCTGATGTACTTGAGAATACATTTACAAGCAGTAGTATTAGTGAGCAGATATTTCAGTATGCAGCTAAGCAGGGATACAGGTCTATGCTTGCAAGTATACCAAGAGTTTTTGGAGAGTTACTTTCTAACTATGCATTTGCATTAACCAATCCTGTTGAATTTACTGAAGGAAGTAAACCTAAAAATATGAAGGTTGCTTTTAGTGAGAGAGGGATTGAGGTAATGAATAACGTAAGGAGTAAGGAGACTGCAAGGGTATATGGTGAGGGATTATCCGGTAGGTTTGTAGAGACATCTATGATAGAAAAGAAGATGGGATTAGCCGCTGACGCAGCAAAGAATCCTGTAGTGAATAGATTGAACCAAGGTCTTTCATATCTTAAAAAATATCCTAGGGGCGTTGAGTTTATAGCTGACTTTATGATTACTACCCCTGATAAGCTAGTTACAAGACCAATGTGGTTTGGTTCATTTGCAACTGAGTTTAAAAAGATTACAGGGCAGGAGGTTAACTTCGATAAGATTGCAGAGAATGATGCTGAATACATGGAGAAATTTGAGAAAGCTATCAATCAAGCAAAGAAAAAGGCTGACGCAAATTCAGTTTTAATTGGAGCAACAGATAATCCATTACAGGGTATATTAAAGAATAAGAAGAGAGCTTCTGATAAAGCTTCTATAATTAAAACGATTAACAGTTTTATGCAGAGATTCTTATTGTTTGAATACAATGCATTTAGAAAGGGAATGTATGCATCTATAGGTAGAGGGGACATATCTCCGGGTAAAGGTCTTTTACTTATGCTTGCCGTATCAGCAAGGATGACAATGTATACAGTAATGATACCTATATTAAACTCACTTATGTTTGGCGATGACGAAGAGGAAGAAGAGGAAAGCACATATACAAGAGTTTACCGAGCACTATTGTCTACTGCAACAAATATAATGATAGGAAGAGACTTTGGTGCTATAGTAAAAATGATTCAAAATATGTTTATAGAAAAGGCAAACAAAGACTTTGGTGAGGACTTTGGTATTAGAGAAGGGGAGTACGACCCGTTCAAGAATCAAGTTCAATATAATATTATACCACCTGAAAAACCTTGGAAAGAAACGAGCTTCATTCAAGACGTTGTTCCTAATCTTATTGGACCATACTCCCCCCTAGTAAAGTCAATAACATTTGGTATTGATAAGTATTTCTTTGCTAAGCCAAAGGAAGAAGATGAGGCTAAGGAAAGACAACGAAGGGAAAAATATCAAAGAATACCTCTTGAGATTGGAGGTCTGACAGGATTGGTTCCTTTCTATAGAGACCTTAGAAAATATCTGAATGAAGATATATACAAGGGTCTTAGAGCTAAAGATAGTAAGGGAGAAAGCGAATCTAAAGCTGAACAAGAAAAGAAAAAGAAAGCTTTTGCTCTTCGTAAAAAGAAACGTAAAAGAAGAAATAAATAGTCATGCCGTTTAGAAGTAAAGCACAAAGAAGATATATGCACGCATTCCTACCTGAGTTAGCACAGGAGTGGGAGAGGTATCCGAATCAGAAGAAGCTTCCTGAGAAGGTGAAGAAGAAAAAGAAATCTAAGATGAGGAATCGTAGGAAGACTAAACGTACTTGATGTACTTTAGTTTTTTCTGTGGCTCGTAGTATGCCATCAGCTCATTGTCATTGTAGCTACCATCTCTCTTTGGTATGCCGCCCCAACGCAGTGTTCCATACAGCTCGTGAATCTTTCCATAGATTATCCCATCCTCACAAGCCCATATCATCACAGGGTTTAATCTCTTGGCTGAAAGTTTAACAATTTTTTGCAAGGCAACGGGCAACGGGTACGCCTGAGAGATTGTTCTCAAGCGACCCTTCACCTCTACATATGATACGAGTTTATCATCTTTGTCAAATACTCTGTAGTCGATGTCATCGGGTCCAAGCTTTTTATATGAACCCTTGAAGACCTTAACGAAAGTCTCTATAGCTTTACGCTCTCTCCTTAAATCTTCTTCAGACTCTAACCTCATTCAATCCTAGTATATACTATCACAGTATCTACCGTACAGTCATCGTTAGGACAGCTTGAGTTGGATACGATACCTTCTTGTTCATCAATACCATAGTCTTCGTAGGAGTGGTCCCCACCCCAAATTAAATTTTCATTACAGTTTGGACATTTCATTTCGTGTGTTTTTCAGCATGGCATCGTGAACATAGCACCATGCATTTGTTTATTTCATCTATTATCTTTTCTTTTGAGTAGCCAAAGTATACCCCCTCACTAACATTAAATAGCTTGTCATTGTTGTGGTGATGGAACTGCATCGCCTGAATAGAAAAATTACTGTTGGTATCCTTTGAGTATCCACATCCCTCACAAGCTAGCGTCTCCTTATAATCTCTGAACCACTTCAGCTTATCGTCTCTATATTTTCTTTTCACATGGCTATAGCACTTGCGACATTTTCTTCTGCGATAATGCTTGCCGTTCTTTATTCCTGCAGAGTTATACTCTGTCAGGGGTTTCTCCTCTCCACATACCCTGCACTTCCTAAGCTCTTCCATTGTTTATTGAATCTGATAAGGTCCTCAAGACCTCCGTAAGCATCGAGACCTCGGAGGCGACCTCATCATATTCCTTATCAACTAGGTGTTCATATATTGCATTAGAGTGCTCGTGTATCTGATTCATAACAAAATTGATATGAACAAGTCTCTCTCTATCTGCAGTGTTTATATTCATGAATCCATGGCAGCCAATAAAGAACTTCCTAACTGTTGGTCTAGGGTCTTTATGCTTCTATATATTTTTCTTGAGTTCCTCTTTGCCTCCTCTCTATCCTGCTTAGTCGAGTCTATTCCAAGGTAGGTATACATAGCACAGTCAATCCTCAGTAGCTCATCCATCTTCTGCTTATTGCTCCAAGAGGTGAACTCAATTATCTTTTCTATGTCATCAATTGTGTATACCATTTGCTATTGTATTTAATTTAGTTTTAAACTCTCCTATCTTTTTCTTAGGCACTCTCTCTCTTATTATTTTAAACAGAGGTTCGTAAGCTTCTGTCTTTTGAATAGACAAATATAATTTTTTAAAATTAAAAAGCAAGTCTTCGTACTCTTTTCTTGTGTTTATAAGACAGCTTCTTAGCTCGTTCTCATTCATCAAGAACACAGGGTCGGGGTCCTTGCGATAGTCTCTTCGGCATTTAACATACCTCAGCTTCAGGTCTGTGTCCGACATGATAGTATGCTCAAAGTTATTTAAGGCATTTATTATTGTGGCGTGACTCTTTCCAAACATCCTAGCTATCTTTATAAGAGAGAAGCCATCGTCATGGAGAATCTTGTAGCATACAGCTCTTCCATCTACAATCCACCTCTTCTTTGTATTCTGCATTACATCTGTCTCGAAGTGAGCGTTAGTTATCTTTATAATTTTTTCTAGTGGTGTCATTGTAATTTGATTTAAGTGTTTTCTTTTCTAATATATAATCTAAATATGTGTCGCAGTCTGTCTCGTTTATCTCCAAGAATAGCGTCATCTGTCCGGGCTGCTTGATATATGTGAGCTCAAAGAATAGTGGCTCCTCATGCTCAACGATTCCACCTACCATCTGTGTCTGTCCCTCCTTGATTGGTAGCAGGTCCTCATAGGTGTCCATCTGTAGGAGTATCTCCTCTGTCTGCTCTGTTGTAAAGTCTGCTAGAGCCATGAAAAGGGAGCCGTTTATCTCGTACTCTGCCCAATCATCCCTTAAATATTTCTGTTTTAAATCCATAATCTTTTAATTCTTTTAATCTGTATTCCTGTAACTTAGAGACCTTTCCACCGGGTCTCTTCACTTCTGAGAACAATACATTGCAGTTAGGTGGTATAGCTATCAGGTCAGGTATCCCATTCTTATTGGTCTTGACTAGCTTGATAACGTAGTACCCTTCAGATTCAAGTTGCTTAATTCTTTTTGATTGGATTTGTTGTTCCGTCACCTAACAAATGTACAAAATCCTTTTTAAAGTAATTAACCGTATATGTTTTCTTCTTTGATACTGCCTTGTATATGTCATCCTCTATCCCTCCCTCGCTGAATATCCAATAGACATCGCTCTCTAGTCTGTCCCTTGTTGTCATCCTGTCACGACTCTGCCAATAGCTTGTCGCACTGAAGTCAATGTTGTAGTAGACAAGAGCGTCTGCCTGACGTAGAGAGATACCCTCCCTACCTGAGACAATCTGCAGGGCGATAGACTTATCTGTCTGCTCAAATTCACTCAGCTCTGTAGTGACATCCTCTCCGTATGCCTGCTTGATTGCCTTGAGTTCTTCTTTGAACTTGTAGAATATTCCTATCTTCTTTCCATTGAACCTTTCTCTTATGAAGCTCGCTTTAGTCATATCAATAATCATGCTAGCTCCCGACTCAAACTTTATTGTTCCTGAGTATATCTGATGAAGCTTCATCATCAGCTTTACCGAGGTGTCTGCAAGTATCACCTCATCCTTTCCCTCAACCACTAGGTCCTTGTTAAGTCTCTTTGCTAGTGCGTATGTCTTGTCATCCATCCTCACTCTTAGGATGTGCTCTCGTGTGTCTACGTCAAAGCCTGCCTGCTTCTGAGAGTAGTTGATGGTGTAGTCTGACATCATCTTTACGATGGTATCAAGACCCCTGCTATAGTCATTGATAATGTTTCCGTTTATCTTCCTCTGCTTTACATTCACCCAATCACTAGCAAACTTATAGAAGTTTCCATACCTACTGAATGGGTTGGTGCGTATGCCGTACACCTGATGGTACATCTGTGAGTATGACTCAGGTGTCGGTGTCCCTGACATAAGTATGACATACGGGTCGTATCTTTGTATGAGGCTCTTTACATCCTTAGCTCTCTTGCTAGGCTTTGGGAAAGCTCCCATCGAGTGTGCCTCATCACATATGATAACGTCCCATCTGATGTTTGGTATCTTATGTATCGACTCATAGTTTATGACAAATAGACAGAAGCTATTGGGACATAGCTTGTCATAGTCATCCATGATGCTTGATATTGCTTTCTTCTTGGTAAGGAATAGTACGTTTTCAACATTGAGCTGTTGACAAATTCCTAAACTCGTCAGTGTCTTTCCTGTTCTTACCTCCATCGCAAGATAAAGAAAGCCTTTGGAACGAATCATCTCCGTTCCTTTGGCTATAATATCTTTCTGATAATCTCTAAACTCTATCATCTCTTTTCATTTTAATCAGTTTCATAAGTGTCATTAAGAACCACTACTACTTTTACTTTACCATCTTCTGTATGGTATCTTACATATTGCACCCAAAAATAATCCTCCAAATCTATATCATCTCTACCTCTGTCCCTCCATTCTTCCCCTGTTTTATCATCCCATCTTGTCAAGTAGTCTTTTTTATTTTTTGATTCGAAAGCTTTAGTCTCAAGAAGACGCTGTTGCTCAGGACTAAAAACCATAACTGTATCAAGCTGAGGCACAAATGGTAAATCTATAGTGATTCCATCTTCAGGATGGAAGTCTCCACAGCTACATAATATGCAGAATGTTATTTTACAATTCATCTCTTTTCATTTTATCTCTAATATTTATACACTTCTCGTAGTCCTCTACACTTATGTAGTAGTCGAGTGTTACCTGCGGGTCTTCGTGGTTCTTAGGTAGCATGAAGGAGCCCTTGGAAGAGAGCTCCTCATATGTTATCTCACCCATCAGTAGTCTGTATGAATTTAAGTATGACTGCTCACTCATTAGTTTATGAACTTGAATCTATAGCTTGACTTACTGTACTCTGTTGTGTGTGTCATAGCTATCGCATACTCTCCTCTCTCTGATATAGCTTCCATAAACTGAGCGTACTCCTTGTCGCTGAAGTATATCATTCCATCAAAGCAGAAAGCCTCAATCACTACCACTTCTCCTAACGGTGTCTTTATCTTGACATCTTGGAAGGTGTCATCATACCATGTCTCCTTAGACTTTCTTGCGTATGGATAGATTGTGATAGCAAACCTCTTGTCCTTCTTGTTGTGCTCGATAAAGTATGCACACTTTGAGTTTGTTGTTGCTGAGTTTGTGAACACACCCATTACCGTTTGGTGTGCAAACATTTCTCCTGTCTCTACACCGAAGTCATCGACATAGTTTCCTATCTCCCACTGAGAGTAGGCTGTTACTGATAGCATCATTGATGCAAATAAAAATAATTGTTTCATTGTATTTGATTTAATTGTTAGGAGATTCAGAGTCCTCCCTTTGACTCATTGCTTTAAATGTTATAGGCATCTTCGATAGGTATGGCATCACCTTGTCAAGCTTCACAAACTTTATATACTTTCCCTGCTCATCGAGGGCTTTTATCTGCTTGATAACTATGTCCTTTCCATTGTGTTCATATCGAACTACCTCTAATCTGTGTGGTTTCATATCTATTTATTTATAATATTTATTTACTATTTCTAAAGCTTGTTCGTAATATTCATTATAATCATCCATGTGGTCATCAACATATTGCTCACCATTACCAAACATATAGCTACTGCATAAATTTCTAAAAATATTTTTATTCATTCTCTTTAACTTTCCTTTGTTAAAGTATAACTCCATCATTATACAAGCTAATGCACATTCTTTTGGAACCGGTACTATTACTCTCATATCATTTTATTTAATTAGTTTATACTGTGGGTCCACCTTGGGAGCCTTCTTAATTATTATCCATCGACCTGTTGAATCTCTGCCCTCCTCGGGTTGGAGTCCCTCCTTAAACAAAGAGTATGCCACAAGCCATTGGTAGAACTTGGTCCTTGATATTGTCATCTTTGCCTTGGGTCCGTAGTCAGGATACTCCTGCACAAAATCAAAGTATAGGTCCTGCTTGTACAGCTTCATGCCCGGCACAAGATTCCTATTCTCTCCCTGACCATCCAACAATCCACACCATTCGATGAAGTCATGCGTTGTCTCTGCAGACAACTGACGTACCTTGAGGTTTACAAACGCAGACTTGCGTAGTCCCTTAGCCAAGTACATCTGAAGGCATCCTATCATGTAGTTGTCGAAGTCACACCACTCGTCATCACTCCAATCTCCAAACATCAGCTTACCGAACTCATCCAATGGAGTGAAGTTCTTGCTGTAATGCTGATGCAGTTCCAACTCCCACTTCCTCCTTGCGAAGCTATTACCTGCACCCTTGATGGCGTAGTTGGTTGTTATGGCAATCTTGGGTGACTTACTGAATGGTATCTTGATAGCATCCTTGTTCTTCTTCTCAAGCGTCAATCCCTCCGTTACCACACTGAACAACCTCTCGAAGTCAAAGTGTTTCTTGACATCATCGAAGACAAGTATCTGTGTGTCTGCAGACACAAGCTGATAGGCAAAGCTTCTCTCGAATGTGAATGACTTACCATCAATCGTTACCACCTTCTTCATCTTTGATAGTGCGTTCATAAAGATTCCCTTTCCTGTACCACCCTCAGGGTTGTCTGATATCACCTCGTCATTGAGGATTACTGCAGGGCAGTAGGATAGGTTCTTGTGTGCGTGAAGCAGGAAGCCTATCGTTGACTCCATACTATTCACTCTTGACTCATGACCTGCACATATATTTGTAATGAACTTACGATACACACTACCACTACCATCACACATCTTGAACACCCTGTCTATCACATGGTCCTTCCATACATACCCACCGAGGTCCAAGTAATCTATCGGAGTAATCTCATCCTTGGTCACACGCACTGCACAGTTCTTATAGTACAGGTAGGCAGTGTCCTTGGTATCCTCAATGAAGTATATGTCTATCGTTGAGAGAAGAGTTAAGAACTCCTCACGAAACAATCTTGTTTGGTCTGCGAAGTAGTTGTATATCGCCATGTCATCCAAGTCTATTACGTGGTTTAGTATGAAGTCCTTTATCTCTTTCTCTGAGGTGTGGTCGATGAGGTTGTTAGTAACCTTCACGAACACATAGTTCTTGCTACCCTCCGGACAATACTTGTAGAACCCATTGTCCTCCAAGAAGTCCTTGAAGAGTATGTGTACTATCTTGATTGTTCCCTTGTCGTTCTTGGACCAAAAGACTTTCTTAGATTCATCGTCCTCTATTCGATTCATTACGGAGTCTATCGTTGCACCATCTAGGTCTGACTCCTCTAACTGATGGCGAACTTCCTTTTTTGATACACCCCTCCTCAAACTCTGCTTGATGTTGTTGATAGCCTCCTCATCCTCGTAATACTTAGTACCGAAGTTCTGAGTGTTTCTGTATGCCGAGTCAATCGTTCTTGATATCTCCTCCAATGTGAAGTCTGCATTCTCAAACTGATTGAGTACGTATCCTGCTAGGCTCTTGTTGATTCCATAGTCATTGAAAGCCATAGCCAATACATATACATTCTGATTCCTCTGCCCCTCAATCATCGGGTACTTCTTTGTCCACCACTTCACAAGGATATCTACTACCTTGTTCTCATCGGTGATTGGTATTGTCGGTGCATCCCTATGTGATACGTACTCCTTGTACTCCTTCTCCTCTATGGTATCCCATACGCTTGAGTTCTTGTTAACAAATATTAACGGGTCGTAGCTTTCGTAACATACCCTGCTCAGGTTCTTGCAGGTCTTGTCGAAATACTCAGAGTTGTAATGCTTCTCCAATGAGTTGAAGTAGTTGACATGGTTGTCTACATCCTGAGGTATCTTTACCAATACCTTTAGTCCATTGCCTGATGGGGAGATGAACACCGAGTATGTGTACTTGTCCTTACTGATTGCCTCCTTATCCTGAAGCAAATCTTTCTGCTTGGTATATCCATCGAAGTCCAAGCATATCAATCCACTATGCTCAATGATTGATGAGTCGTTCCTCTTGTTGAATGTACCACTGAAGCATATCGCAGGGAGGTTCTTCTTGATGTCGTTCCTCTCTGACTTGTTCTTCTCTGCACGTATCCTCTTCACTAGCTCCTTTGATGAGCCATCCTTGATTCTCTCAAGGATTTTATCTACACCTCTGTAGAAAGGAGTCTCTGTCTCCATTATGTTCTTGAATATTGTGATGTCTGATGTCATAACTGTGTCGATTTAATGTCGATTTAATTTTTCTAACTATTTGATTCTCAGTAGTAGTGTCAATAATGTCAATTTTTTCTTTCTATCCTAGAGATAAATAAAAAATAAATAATAAAGAATATATATACTCTATATAGAGAGGGATATTTTTGACATTCGACACACTTGATTGGTAGAAAAAGGGGAGATGTCAGCACTCCCCTTAATCGTTAACCAATAAACGGCTGAGGTTAGAAGGGTAGCCCTTCTTCCTTAGCTTCTTTCTTAGGCGTAGCCTTCTCAGACTTAGCCTCGTAGGTGTCTAGCTCCACGTAGTAGTTCCCACTTCTAGCTTGGTTGACATTGAAGTTAATCCAACCATCCTTCATGTGTTCCTTGACAAACGCCATAGCATCATCAACCTTTAGTGATAGTCTGCCCACTACAAACTCAGGGGCATTGTCTCTCCTCTTGAAAGAGAAACCATTTGCAAAAATTTTCTCGTCTTGTGACATAATAAAAATTTATATTTCCGATGGTGATTTAAAAGCCCACACATAATACATCGGATACATCATGCGTAAGCTATCTGTGTTATATCTCTTCCTTAACGTAGTAGTTCTGAATGTCTAGCGTAGAATCCTCACCGAAGAACTTATTGTACACCTCTATTGCTCGGTGCATCTTCTCCTTTCCTCTAGTGTAGAAGTCCTCGTTACCTGTAAACATTCCCATACGCCCTGTCTTCTTCTCTATTACCAAGAACATCATCGGCTTACCAAATAGCAGTTGGTATATGTACGCTTGTGAATCGTAGTTGTACTTCCTTGCGTTCCACTTGAAGTCATCAATGTTTGATGTGGTCTTAAGGTCTACAACGTAGTCCTTGTGTACGATATCTGCCTTGCCTTTCCATTCAGTACCCTCGTACATTGTCGTTGCAGGTTCCTCAAAGGTGTTGCCATTTGCATATATTATCTCAAAGAAATCAAGGTTGCCTCTCATCTTGTCTACCAAGAACTCAATGGCTTCCTTCTCAGTGCGTAGCAGTGCTACCTCCTTACCATTCTCCTCAATGAACTCCTTGTATGCCTTGGTGTTTCTAGATGCCGAGTCTACCCACACCACATCCTTAGCTTTCTCCGGCTCAAGAATCAGTTGATGAAAGTATCTTCCCTCTGCAAAGTTCTTGTTGTCGGGACGAGATACCCCGAACTGCTCGGGGTTCTTTAGTAGCGTACCGATGTCTGAGTTGGAGAGGTACTGCTTACCTATACCCCCATAATACTGCTTGTCATCACGCAGTAGTTCTATTACATTCTCATTCATACCTTATGATTTTAGTGCGTCTGCAATCTGCTTCTCTTGTTTCTTATTCACGTTGTACTTCTGCTCTATGTTAGCTACAATCTGCTTGAAGCCAAGGTGCTTGTTCTGTGCTACGTACTTAAGCATCTCCTCCATCTTATCTGCAGGGATGTCCTCAAGCTTTACACTGCTTTTCTTTGGCGTAGGTTTCTTTGCAGGTTCCTCCTCCGTAGGTACATCCTCTCCGGTCCATAGCGATAGCCCTAGTCCATGCATTGCAATAGCTTTTGTCGTTGCTCTCTGAATGGTTTTGTTTACGTCAGTAGATGTTAGCTTGTCTACTGATATCGCATTGTTTCTGAAGTCCATTACGGGAAGCATATCAATATGCTCTATATCATCAACGACTATACCTACCTTCACCCATGCAGTCTTCCCATCAGTGAAGAAGTTGAATCCCGTATGGTCATGCTCGTATATGATACGTTGTGCGTTAGGATAGTTCTGCTTGAGCATATGCCATGCGTTTGCCCATGATAGATAGTCTAGTCCTCCTTTCTTCTCGACCTTGTCTCTAACATTGATGGTCGATAGTGTCTTGTAAATTGAATTTGTTTTACTCATTTTTATTTAATTTAATTAATAATTGATTTACTTTATAGTATGCCTTTAAGACCTGCTCTCTCTCGTCTCTCAACTCCAAGAGTTTCTTCTTACGTTTGCTGTGATTTACCTCATGCTTTATGTGTCTCGTCAATTGGTCTACTCTATCTTTAAAGTTTGCTAAAGATAATGTATATATACCAAACAACCAACCCTTAGTTCGAAATAAATCATAGTCTTCATCGCTTATCTCCTCGTAATATTCACTCATGGTTGTATCCATTATCGTGACCTGTTGTGTGCGATTGTCTCTGACTATCTTTATTCCATGTGAGAGGTATGAATCATATTCCGAGGTCTCGTACCTGCAGGACGAGTGGTCTTTACTCGCTTGCGTGAACACCTCATCCAAGCTATACTGCATCTCTCTCAATCTTCTTGATGATGTCCTTGTATCCATCATCCTCATACATTACTCTCTTTGCTCTGCGTATGCCATGGATAATTGTTGAGTGTGTGATGTCATGTCCTATCTCCTTCATGTATCTCTCGATGTATGAGATTCTCATTCCGCTCCTATCACATAGCAGGTATAACATCTGCCTTGCATCCACGTACTCTTGTTGTCTTGTCTTGGCGAACATCTGCTCCTTGCTTAGTCCAAACCTCTCTTGGACATTGTCTGCATACGTTCTAAATAGTTCTACGTTCATCTTCCTTTGGTTTTGTTCCTATCGTCATTGCATTAGCAAAGGACTCAAGGATGTTAGTAAAATGTGGGTGTGTCCCACTCTCAATCTTTAGTTTTTTTCTCACATCAAAGATTTCTCCTGATAGGTCGTAGTCACAAGTCCAACCTATGTGTTCAAGTTCTATCTTTATCCTATGACATTCCTCATATAGGTTTTCATTGTCATCGTATGTTTCTACTATTGCTTTAACTCTTTCAGGTAAGTTATTATATTCTATTTCTGTCATATCTATTTATTTTATTAATAAAAAGTTTGGACTAGTCCAAACCACTCCAAACATTCCAAACTTTTATAGGTGTCCTCCAAAATTTTTATCTACAATATCGTATCTCCATTCTTCTACTACATCTCTCTCATCCATTCCGTTTCCTAATCCAAAACCATAATCATACTCTGCTTCTGATACTTTCTTATCTATCTCATCGGTGTATAGATTTTCATTCTCAATAAGGTAGTCTGCTACCTCTTCTTCTTTCATGTTAGGTATCTCTATCTCTACCTCTGCTATCTTGTGATAGACTTGTCTTGTTGTTAATTTTACTTTCATGTTTATTTATTTTTTTGTTTTTAAAATCTTTAGGTACAACCCTATGTCAAAGGTGTCCCAATACTCAATCCAATCTGCTATGTTACTGCTATTCTTTTTCATTCATCTCTATTTGTTAAATTGGTTTATAAATTGTTCTGCTTCTTCTTTACTTTTAAATGTTTTCTTGTTAGGTTTTTCATCAAATAATTCCTCTGATATATCATCCCAACAAGACCAAACTATCTCGCCATTTTCAATAGTCCAATAGTCATCGCCCTCATTGAATGGATATTTATTTTTCATCTCTATTTATTTTTATACTTGTCTATAATCTGCTCGTTGGTACTATCGTCAATGTAGTAGGTGTACCTGCCTATCGTTACATACAATGACTTGTCTGACCTCACATCAATAATCATTCTGTTCCTCTCTACCCACCGGGCATACATCTTTGATGCCACTGCCAATCGTTGAGGTCTGAAGCGATACTGACTCTTGAGTATCGCCATTGCTATGCGTATGAATTGTTCTCTTGTATCCTCCATGTCTATTGGTTTAAGTAGAGGTCTACACGTGTAGACCTCTCATGTTTATAAATTAACGAGTAGTAATAACTAACTCATCATTACTTGCTCCATACACATACGAGTTGTATGCCGTTAGTGTAAGGAGTCCAATCAAAAACACAATGGTGATTGATTGTAATACTAAATCTAATTTGATTCTCATAACGAAATTGATTTATGTGTGTGCCTACTCTATAAAGTTTTCGGCTTCCCTTGTTCATACTCTGTTCAACATCAGTGCAAAGACCATGCCAAACTATTTTATATCATACCATACCTCATCCAAGAAGCATCCCTTTGTTCTGCATACCTTGTTGATATAGTTGTCAACGTGTTGCTTGTCTGCAAACACCTTGGTTACATACCAATCGGATGCGTCTTTCATTCTGAACTTAATCATTGCTTTCATAACTCTATCTCTTTATTTGTTAAACCTTTCATCAGTGCAGTATAGTTACACTCGTCTGCTCTCTTCAATGCCTCAAGTAACTCCCCTCGCAATACTGCAGAGAGGAATCCACCCTCGCCAAATTTCATTGACCTCTTCATATCAACATCTACACTCTCGTCAATGTACATATTCGCTCTGCCTTGCACAACCTCATTGTGTGAGTACTTGCCCAAGACCTTGAGCATTGTGAAGCCCTTGAAGTCTGTAATAAACTTTGTGTTTCCGTTGTCATCTTTGTATCCCATATTATTTTGAGGATACGTCTGTGGTATTTTCCATGTTCCCATAACTCTATTTGTTTTTATTAGAGGTCTATACGTATAGACCTTTTGGTTTATATTAAATTCCCTTGTTCGTCAAACTCATATCCGTTTGCTTCGCACATTTCAATTACGTATTCATCTTCAAATTGATATTCATAATCTTTTTCGATGTCTGACAATAACTCTTCAAAACATTCGTCAACATCCCTTGTTTTGTTCCAAGTTTTAGTCAATGAATAGTCCATATAATACCCCGTTAAATCTTGTGGTATAAATCTTGAATTGGGTGTACCTCTCCAACGTATATATGAATGTGAAGAACATCCTGCATCTATTGAATAATTGGTAATTGTTATACCTATCTCATCGGCAAATGCTTCCAATGATTCAATAGCTTCACTCATCAATGCGTATTCAGTACACAAATTATACTTTACATTGTCCTTTGCTTTGTCTGATAACTCATCAAACGTATAGCAATTAATTGTTTTTGTTCTCATAACTTATTTATTTAATTGTTCATACTATGTTCAACACTTGTGCAAACATCGTGCCAAACTCTTTCTACCACCACAACCCCATACCATTTACGGCATGAGGCGATGATGAGGTCTACACGTGTAGACTTTTAATGATTAAGGATGAATATTGATTTGTCTCCTTTACCATTTGTTCCCGAACACAATCCACATTTAGAGCACGATGCTTTATATCCCATTTCCTTACTTGCCGGACAATTCACATACTCACCTAGCTTTGTGGGTGTAGCGATGAAGCTACGATATCCAAAGGCTCTAGCCTTCTTCTCTTGTTGTGGTGTGTGTGTACTTGCCATAAAGTACTTACCTAGCTCTTTGTGTCGATGCCATTGGTGGGTGTATCCGGTCCAATTATCGCAGACCTTTACAATATCCTCAATCAATGCCAATGGATGTAGTGAGGGCTCTCCATATGTCCCAAATCTAATGTACCTACCTGCAGACATTACCATAATCTTATTGTATATCATCTGATTGAATGTTGGTATACTCTCAAAGGTCTTGTACTCCTTGATGATAGACCTCAACATACTTTTGAAGCCTACATACTGATTAAACTTGTGCGTATAGCATAACCCAAAGCTATTGAATGGACAATCCAAGCAGTTACTATTTGCCTTGTTGAAGAAGTTCTTCATACCTTTCTCATCGTTGAGTATGCTCTGCATCTGACTCTGACTGAATGTGTATGACTGCACAATCTTCCTTTTCTTGTCGGACTCAATCTTATCATTCGATGTTGTCCCTAATCTGAATACTTGTAAAGTATTCTCATCTCTAAATACTATTCTCATAATGTATATATTTATTGGTTTCTACCACCTCAAGCCCACATCCCTAGGAATGTGAGCTATTAGTGAGGTCTACATATGTAGACCTTTTAATTAAGTTCTGCTAGGTATTGCTCCCAAAAGTTTACTAGCTCTTCATTGTTAAGGATAAAGCTATAAGCCTCATCGTATGAATCGAATGTGTAGATTCTTGTAGGCTTATCCTCATACTCTAAATGAACTGCGATTAAAAAATCATTCACTCCAAAAATTCTAAAATTAATCATCTCTATTTGTTTTTATTGGTTACGTATCCTTCAATTACTTTATCTGCAAACTCTAGTGAGTTCTTCAATGAGTTTAACTCTTTGAGTATGCGTTCTAAAGATTTTTTATCATCGCCTATTGCTACGTAAGTATACAAAGCATCTCTATCACTCATCTTTTCGAGAAAAAATTCATCTCTTTCAAGTATTCCATATACAAGTTCATCATAATTTTTAAATGCTTGGAATAAAACATACTTTCCTTTTGGTGTTGGTAAAATATTCATCTCTATTGGTTTTTATTGGTTACTAATTAAATCTTCTTAATCTTCTTGGTGTACCTACCTGCACCCCGTTTACAAATAGTGCGACAATATCAAATCGCCCACAATTACTAATACCGATAATTTTTTGCTTTCTCATAACATAAATTTTAATTACTAATACTCTCTACCACCTAAACCCCACATCAGTTACGATGTGAGGCATTTGAGAGGTCTACACGTGTAGACCTTTTGAGGTGGTGTTAATTACTTCTTAACTCTAGCTTCAGTTAACATCTCGATTTGAGTCTGAAACAATTTGAAGGCTTTTGCAACATCTTGAAGGGATGCACCATTCAAATCAACACTTCGTCCATTCTCATCCTGAATCAATTCAACATTGACTCCCAAAGCTTTGAATACTCCAATAACATCTGCCTTTGGTGTAGCTTCTCCACCTTCTTTGGTTTCCTCTTCTCCACCACCTGCATTGGTTGGCTCTGCATTAGGCTTTGCAGTCTCAGTCTTTGCTAGTTTCTTACCTTTCACGAAAGACAACAAACCTTGCTTACTTACTGATATTGAGTCATCCTCTTTTACCGCTTTGATGAATGCCTCTAACTGAGTTATCGTAACCTTTGCTACCTGTAGCTCTCTAGCAAATTTAGGGTATGAGATGCCCAATACGATTGGCACAAGGTTTTTGGTGTTCTCAAAGCCCTTGATTTCATTGGCTTTC
>Ga0208645_1000314_pt1 | contig 56740 bp, 60 predicted proteins | sample VirMetDEL_Sep_01_FD_184519 | JGI IMG/M metagenome (GOLD analysis project Ga0208645, IMG submission 184519) | Aqueous microbial communities from the Delaware River and Bay under freshwater to marine salinity gradient to study organic matter... | ecosystem: Environmental > Aquatic > Marine >... | reverse complement strand
TTACATTATGAGAGCTAAAAAATACAGAGCCGGAGGTATGGCCCCTGATGGCATGCAACAAGACCCCAACGCCACAGGACAAAGCAAAGCCCCTCGAGGGAGACAAGCGGACGCAGCCGCTATGGCGCAGGCCAACATGGCTGCTTTGCCACCGGATACAACCTTCCGAGACCCAGAGCACGGAGCTAAGTCAGTGCCTTTGAGTGAGGATGTTCAGAGAAAACCCACCGGAACTACAGCCATGGGTGACCCATACACTGGTGATGAAAGCTTTGGACAACTCGGTACTCCAGGTGCAGCTATCTCTATCGGAGGAACTCAAATCAATCCCAATGACGTTATGATTGGAGGGCAGTCCTACGACTTGGGCTCGTTTGACGACGGCACAAGCGATGGTGAAACTCCAGAAGGCGAAGAGGGCATGATGATTAACGCTGCTAAGGGAGCGATGGTCCCTCACGACCCCATGGGTGGTTTTGATGACGGAGCCGACATGCCGGGTGAGCCTACAAAAGGATACGAGCGACCCAAGCCATCTCGCAAGCCTAAGTTTGAAGAAGGAGGATTTAACGTGATGGACCCACGCGACTTCCTTACTATGCTGCGCGACGAGCGTAAAGCAAAGAACTCTCAACGCCAAGCCCCAGGTCCACGTAAAAACAAGTAAGCATGAAGCCCAAGAAGCTCTCCAACACCTTCCGCAACTCTGAGCATGGCGAGAAGGCCGAACCCCTTGTGAAAGGAGGTCAGGAAATTAAGATGAAGGGGGTTCTTGAGGAGCAAGAGTCTTACTACCTACAGTCATCTCACCTCTTTAAGTTTGATGGCGCTGACCTCGAAAAGCCCGAGGCTCCATTCCGTGCGTCCAAGCAAGTCATGGAGAAGCTGCAAAAGGACCAGGCGACTCGGGATTGGTTTGCAGACCGCCCTGGCTTTGGTGGCGACCCCAACAACACACCCATTCCCGAGTGGTACCAACAGCTGATGAGCCTCCTTGGCCCATGGATGGCTGGCGGAGGACAGATGATGTTCTTCCATACAAACGCTAGTTACAGCGAGGCAGACCACACGTTTGAAAGCGGCGATTTTCACGGCTTTCACAGTGAGATGTGGAGGATTCAGAGAGAGGCTAGGGAGTTCGTCATTCAACAGCTGTTTGACTTCGACCAAGATGGAGTGTCTTTGGGCATGGACCCAGAGGTTCAAGACTACATCTACAACTACTTGATTGACCAGAATCCAGCCAACAGCTGGATTACTCCGGACATGATTACGCCGTTCAACCTGCACGGCATAGGTCACTACTACTCTCAGACAAACCCGAACTACACTGGAGACTTAGAGCTTCGTTGGATTGGACCTGATGGTCAACAGGTTCTCAGCTCAAGCGGTGGAGTCCTGGGCCCCACTGGATGGATTAGTCAATTTATGAACAATGGACCAGGAGCAGAGTACGCCCTTGCCAATGAGTGGCAGTGGCCTCCTTCCATTGACCCGTTTGGTCTTTGGCAAGCCCTAGCTGAAGGCGCACCTATGCCACCAGACCCTTTTAATGCGATGATTTCTGCCAGCCAGTTCTTGGCGCAGATGGTTACTTACCAGGACGGCACATCGAACCCAGAGGAGTTTCCTGAGATTGACTTTGACGTCGACTACGAAGCTGCAGGTTACGAGAGCTTGTTGGATTACTACACCAACACTTCTTCGCTGTATGCTCAGAATCCAATCATGTTGTACTATCAGTACATCGCGGGCGGCGGCGAGGGCTACTCCCACTACGCGGGGGCTTCATTCTTCTACCCTCATTACCTCCAGCAGCTACTGCAAACTTTGGGCATAGACATCGACCCCAGTATCAATACAGACTACTCAGGGTACGCAACGGGCAACATCGACGACTTCTTTACCGGACCAGGTATGGAGGAGTACCAGGCTCTGCTTGATTTGATGTCTCTTCACCACAACGAGACAGGAGACTCTGACCAAGGCATGGCTAGTATGCTGCAAGCATACATGTCTAGCAATGGTGATTACGGATGGAACGCTCAGCTCGGAGCCTACATGGACTGGTACGCTACTGGTGTTCAAGGAGGTTTTATCGAGCTCTCTGAAGCGGGTTACGATACTTTTGAGGCTGCCTACACGGCATACACTGGAGACCAAGATAACCCCTTCAACTGGTTTTGGTTTGACTTCTCTCAAGAGATTGGCTCTGATGAGTTCCTGAACATCTACGAGTACACTCTTTCTCCAGATGGGTATTCGCCTGACTGGGGTCAGACATTTGGAGATGACTCAGGATACAACGAAGGCGGCTGGTACGGCGAGAGCTACTACGACTTTGACCCTCAGGCCGACCTCAACTTTATCACAACTGCCGAGCAGTACCTCGACACATTCCCTCCGGGTAACTTTACGGGTAGCGAGGGAGTCCCTCTGTGGTATCAGACTATCATGTCTGCGTACACGGGTTGGGCCGCCAATGGTTTGTCTACCAACTTCGGTTTCTCAGGCACAGCGGCTGACTTCATTCAGAACAACCAGCCAGGCAGTGCAGAGCAGGGTGGTGGTCACGCTTCCACCGCAGGAAATTATTTCCATCAGTACACAAACTACTGGGTGAACTTGGCCTTCGACCATGACGGCGATGGACAGTTCAACGAGAACGCACTCCTAGACTTGGCCGACCAAGGATTCAACTTTGGTCAGGTGGTTATCGACTCCATCAACTACCAGTTGGCGCAGAAGGGCCTGGGTCCAACTACACTTACTGTTGCGGACCTGACGCCTGAAATGTTCATCCCCACTAGCCCTCCCGCAGGAACCATCAACCCCGTCACTGGTGAAGAGATTAGCGGATGGTGGTGGGGCCACGGCGCTTTCTACGAAGCAGACCCTCAGCTTTACAACCTGAACAGGTCGGAGCTTATGAGCTGGGCGAATGGTCACCCCAACTACGCTAGTGGTGGCGGCGAGCCTCACCCCTACCCAGGAGGTATTGCGAGTACGCCCTGGCACGCTGACTTCATCCTGACTGGACCTACTGGTGTGTTCCCTCCAGAGCTTGACCCCCTCGGCATCTGGGAGTTTAACACCAATGGAGAAGGCCCTGGCTTTGGTTTGCAAATGAGTGCCAACCTGGCGCAGAGTTACTACTTCTATCTTGCCACTACTGCAGCGATTCAGTCGTTCCAGATGTTCGGCAACGTATTCCAGACTGGCTCTATCGCCACCAACGGCAACGTGCAGGACCTTTGGGCTGGTAACACGGGGGGTCAGATGGACCCCGAAGACGCTGCTCACACCACAGGTTCTATTGTTACGTGGACGTTTTTCCACTCCGTCAACTACCTCGCAGGGGCTGACGGATTGGACGAGGCTGGAAACGTTTCTACATACGGTGGTGTATTCCAAGAGCTGGTCGATGCGCTTCAGGTAAACAACTACAACGAAGAGACAGGCCTGGCCAACTACGACCCGCCAGACAACAACTCTTGGATGTTCAACCTGCTGTACCAGTACTTCCACCTGCAGCCAGGCAACCCCATCATGGAGGAGAGCTTCTTCGCGGAGCAAGAGGAACTTTTCTCTTGGTACCTACTTGGCGTTGTCGGTATGGGTGACATGGAAGACATCTCTACATGGAACGGACCCCTCGCTTCAGAGATGTCGGAGGAAGCAATCAACAACTTCAATAATGCTCTAGAAGCGGGCACGGTGTTCTTTGACTTCACCTACGGCGTCACTGACCCGAACTTTGTGTACTACACTACACAGGGAGAAGATGGGAACCCCATCTGGATGCAGTTCGGAACTGCCTTCATGCAGGACATTCTTGGCGGCCCAACAATCAACCCATCCATCGGTATGGGCACCATGTTGGGCAACGATGCTATCTTAAACATGGCTGATGTCCTGAACCGTCACGGTGGTATGATTGATTACAACGGTGATGGTCGAGTTGACGTAGGAGACTTCTTGGCCTTCTTGCAATGGGCTTTGTTTGACGCAGGCGCAGCAGAAGACTACAACCCGCTCATTCAGTTCGCAGGCATCTTTGGTCTGCTCATCCCCGCCAACGAAGGATTTGCAGGCCCCCTGTATTCCAACTGGTTTAACCAGCTTGCTGCTGGAGACAACGTTGGAGCACACGCTTGGCTTCTCCCAAACATCAACGGTTACGGGGACGAGCTAACCTTCAGTGGAGATGGCACCCTCGGTGCAGGTGTGTTTGGATTTGAAAGTGATTTTTCTTTCGGTGGAATGCACCTTGGGGCTATCCTCGCACCAATGTTGATGTTCCAGTTCGTAAACGAATTTGTTGAGTCTGGAGGTAACGTTCCAACCTGGTACGAGGGAATCGTAAACAACGATTACGCCAACGCCAACTTCGATGATTTCCTGAACATCATATACCCAGAGTGGAGCACTTGGAGCACCTCCAACGAAGGCCTTAGCTTCTCAGGCCCTCTGGCTACGGAGGCATTTAGCGGAGAAAGCTATGACAGCATCAACACGTTCTTGCTTGCAGTATTGCCAGGGGCTGCTGCAATGTCCAACTACGCTGCTTACTACCTCCAGAACGGAATCAACATCAACGAGCAGTTTGTTGTTTCTGCAGGCAACATCTTAAACGTTTCTGCCGGAGGAGATTCTCTGTCGGATGGGCTTGATTCTCAGCTTGCTCAGAACGCCATTACAGGATACGTAACAAGCCTTGTCTCTCAGAACGCCTCCCTGTTTGCATCCTTCGATGTTCTCCAGGATGGTTCGTTTGGGCAGGACGACCAGAATGCGATTGCCACCATCATGGCTATCCTGTCTATGAGCTTTCAGATACCAGACCTTTGGACAGAAGACACCAATTCATTTGACGTCTTCGACATCATATCTGAAATACTGAGCAACCCGTCTTACATGTCTCTCACTCTTGGTGTAAATAACGCCATCAGTGCCTTTGGTGTTAATCCCGCTGATGTTGGTATTGGGCCTGACTCTACTCTTCTTGACTTGATTACATCCCTTGGAAACCAAGCCGGAATAGTTATTGCAGGCTCTGATTCAGCTTCTCTTCTGGCACCCTATGTGAACAGTATCTGGGGTGCTATGTTCCAAGCCATGCTTGGATGGGAGTCGAGCGGGGAGTTCTCTTGGGAGCAAGGTTCAGGTGCAGACATGCCTCCGTTAGCTTATATGTACAACGTCATGAGCGGCGGGAGTGCTACCACCAGCTCCAACTACTCTAATTACGGTATACTTGCAGAGTTTCAAGAGCTAATTCAGTCTCTGTACTTGAATGATAACTCGGTCTTTGGCAATCTGTTTGAGAACACCGATGGTAGCTACTACACAGACGCTGACGGAAATCAAATCCCGTTCTCTTTCACGGCAGCTGGATTGCAGGCCCTTGCGGGCGCGACATACGGTGCTCAAGCTGGCTCGGGTGCGTCACTTTACCAAACAGAGGAGTGGAACGAGGCATATCAAGATATTGCTCAGGCTCTCGGCGAAGCAGGAGTTGACATCGACTTCAATGGTGACGGGGTGTACGACATGAATGACATTAACATTCTGTTGAGCATCGCAGAAAATGGTCCTGTAACTGAGGCTCAAGTTCAGTTAGCTGAAATCTTGAACTATCAGAGTGGCTCGAACTCAGTTGAGTTTGGTCTTGACGATGTAATCATGTTCATGAACTTCTTCGGGAACCCAGGACCAACTACCGTCTACGGATACGAAGGAAGCTCTTACACATGGATTGATAACGACGGAAACCAAACGGTTTACAATATGGACTCAGAAACAGGTTATCAAGGAATGCCTATCGGAACCAACATCAACATGTTCGGGTACTTCAACGACGATGGCACATGGGTTGACTTCGGATACGATGACGTGACACCAGACGATTACTTCGGACCAGGATGGAGCGCAACACAAACAAATAACAATGAGACAACTAGCTAATTCAGCAAGACGCAGACGCTCTAAGCAGATTCGCCGTGTGGTATCTCGCGGTCTGGTTAACACCAAGTCGTTGAGCTTTGATGGCACGAATGACTTTGCAAAGTGGGCATCAAACACCACTATACCTGGACTCATGGGTGCTGGCGACTGGAGCTGGTCGTACTGGGTTAAGTCTTCTGACTTTAGCCAGGCTGGAAGCGGATTTTACTCTACGCTTTTTTATTCCTTGAACTTCTTCGGTGCAGGCTTGAGTACATTTATTATAGGCGCTATCGGAGAAAACTCTCATCCCAACTCAGCAGGAAAATTAGCATGCTTGGGCACAAGGGGCTCTGGCTCTGGGAGTTTATTTTTTAGCTGGACAAGCGATGGTTCCGTCATCGGGTCACTGACAGACGATGATTGGAATCATATTGTATTCACATGTGACACTGGTTCCACAAGGGTAATAAAGGCTTATATCAATGGCTCTGAAGTTGCAGGAACAAACGTTACGACTAATCAGACTGGCGCTGACTTTAGCTCTATTGACCTGGGCAACATTGCTTTGGGTACTCAGACATTCAACGCGGGTTCTGACAGCTTTGATGCGTTAGAGCTTGATGAAATAAGCCTGTATAGCTCTGTTCTGAGTTCCTCCGACGTAACTGCCATTTACAACAGCGGTGTGCCAGCGGACGAAACAGAGAGGTCTGGACTTATCGGATACTGGAGACTTGAGGACAACGGAAACGATTCTAGCAGCAACAGCAACAGCTTGACTATTAGCGGCGCAAGCTTCACAACTGACGTACCATCATGAGCAGAATATACGCAATCATTGACACGGCCTCCGTTACTTCAAATATGGCTGCAGCCACTGTTGAGGGTAGCGTAGAGGCAATGAGAAAAACTGTTCGCAATACAGACAAGTGTCTATTGCGTTGGGATGGTGCAAACCCTCCTGGCACATTAAGTCTCACGACATACACGCAAGACGAAATCAACAACATCCTTAATGATGAGTCTGGAGACTGGTGGATTGATTTTGAATCATACAGAGACTACGAAGAATGAATACTCTCAAGAAATACAAGAAAGGAGGGCTAAGCGTTTCTGACAAGAAAGTAAAGGTAGCCCCTCCCAAGGGCTACCACTGGATGGAGGAGCAGGGTAGATACTTCTTAATGAAGGGAGACTACAAGCCTCACAAAGGTGCTGTAGCCAAGGCTTCATTTAAGCTTGTCACTCACGGAAAATCTTAATCGACTCCTCGCCTTCTATCTTTCGGTAGAACCTCTGAACCAGATGTCTGGCTTTAGGGGTTAGTCCGTACCTGTGCTTGTAGTTCATCTTGGCTTCATCGGTGAAGTACATATCTGCCTCGGACCCTGTGTCTACTTTGAACTTCTTGTGCACTGCGTGAATCAACCCCTTTTGCATCATAGGTTGCAGTGTCCTCTGTCGAAACTTTTTGGCTGATGCGAATAGAGATTCTGCTATGTGTGTAGAGGTAAAGAACTCGTAGTCGTAAGCGAACAGCATAACCTGCATCTCCACAGGGCGTATGTCATAATGCTGAAGCATATCCTTCTCTGCAAGTCTTAGGTACTTGAGGTAGTTCTTGTTTACATACTTTTCATTCAGGTATGAAAACTCGCGCATTCTGCGCTCAGGTCTATGTCTCTTCATTTTGAGTATATTTGCTAAGACAAAAAGAACAAGATGGGAACCACACTCTCAGGCACTCAAATTAGAAACACCTACAGCGGAATCCTTAAGGCTGGTGATAATGCTGCTATTAGCAGCAGCCTCAAGACAATTTCCGACGGTCAGGGTAACGACACTGCTCTTTCTCTTTCGGATAGTCAGGTAAAGGTAACAAATCTTCTGATTGAATCACCAGGAAACTCATCTGCGGATGAGGTGCTTGTGCGTGATTCGTCTACGGGTTTGATTGGCAAAAGACGATTCCCTAGCTTCAAGAGTGTAACTCTTACTAACGGGAGTGGGACAAGCGTCAACGGAGCATCTAATGCTGTCGCGCTTACTATCACAGACTCAGCTTCCAACACTAGCACTGCCAGCTTCCAGAGTGGAGCTAACATGACCATTACGGGTTCAAGCGGCACTTACACCTATTCTTACAGCAGACGAGCTTTGCAGAAGGTTACAGCAGGAGCAACCCTTGTTGCATCTGACTACGGCGAGACATTGTTCTGCGACGCTTCGGGTTCGCTCGGAGGTGGAACCCTGACGCTTCCAGCCGCTATTGAGGGTGCTTTTTTCAGGGTTTATGTTGACGTTGCGGGCGGAGCTTTTAGCATCAACGCTGCATCCGGGGATTACTTCTACGGTGCAGTCAACGTGCTTTCTACAACAGCGGACAACAACGCATTGCAGAGTGTAACCCGAGCTACAGCTTCAGGCACGGTGGCGAGCTACAATCAGTTGACAATTCACGCTGCTGCCTCGACAACAGGCGGCGCTGCGGGTTCTCACCTGGACTTAACTTGCTATGATGCTGCCGGGTGGTTTGTGACAGGAACCCTTATTAGCACCAATGCCAACCCCGGCTCTATCGCTACTATTAACGGACAATAATGGAAATCATGGACTCAACCCTCAAGGAGCTCTTTATCAGTGAAGTAGCCGACGTCTTGGCTCAGCTTGAAGACGTCATTGAAAAGTATCAAGTCAACGACAGGGTAGCATACGCTTTTGGTTTGGGTATTGTGGACGACATACCAGACATCGGTCCAGCATGGCAAGTTGCGAGCAAATGGCATGTAGATGGCCAGGAGGAAATGGCTGAGCTGTTTTCTGCCATCATGGCTTCTTATGAGAAAATTTCGGAGGACGAGGACATCGACATTGATGACATTGACTTAGATGACTTAGGCCTCTCACTGAACTAAATAAAATGGAAAATTTAATTCGTAAAATCGTCATCGGACCAAATCCGAAGGATGCGATGGCGTACTACGTTGGCATGAAGGCTGGCGCAGGAAAGGTTGTTCTCATCGAGGAGGACGAGCGTTCATTGTACAAGTACAACATTCGTAGATACAACATCTACACGCAGGACACCGAATCGTCCTATCTGTGGAAGACTGTGGAGAATACTCCCGTCATTGTTGAATACGATTGCAACTTTGAATGAAAGCGCTGTATCACTTCGTGGTGAAGCTTGAGAAGACTCACCATGACACCATCTCGCTGGACAACGGGACTGTGCTTCACATCGACCCCAAGTGGAAAGAGTTTGAACACCGCGTCATGTATGGCGAGGTTACCTCTACCCCTGTCAAGTACGACGTAGATGTGGAGGTTGGAGACACACTGTTCTTCCACCACCACGTGGTTATGTCTGACGCCCTGAAAATTGACGTCGACGACGAGCATAGATTTATTGTGGGGTACGACCCCGTGAATACTTTGTCTTGTCACGCCATTGCTTACAGGAGCAAGAAGACGGGCGAACTGCACATGCTTGCAGATTGGGTTTTCCTTCAGCCTCTCGAAGAAGAAAAGCAGGACAACGACTTTATTGAGATTGTAGACCTAAAGCCCAAGACTCACCTCAAGGCTAAGGTGTTCTGCTGCCCCAAGGACATGATTACTCAAGGCGTGCAGCCAGGAGACATTGTAGGATTCAAGCAAAATCGAGACTACGAAATGAAGCTCGAAGACGAGACCGTAGTGTTCCGTATGCGCTCAGAAGACATGATGTATGTCCAATCGCAAGATGCCGTCAGCTAAGCTAAGTAAGCCGCGCTTCACAACCATCGAAGCCTCCCGTCGTTTGATGGGGAGCATGGAGGTTGCAATCAACAACATGATTGAGGAGATTAAGCGTCCCGTAGACCCTGAAGCAGGCGGGGCTGCGCGTAAGGCTGAGCTGCAGTCCATCAAGCAGACCGCAGTAGACTGCAAAGAACTGTTAATTGAACGCCAGAGATTAGAGCAGATGGTCAAGGACTTGAATGACAAGGGCTCTATTGACGATGCCAAAGATTACTCTGGAGGCTTCGCAGAACGATTTAGCAAATGAATGGACTGGTTGACATTGAGGGTTACGAAGAACCAGTGGTGTCAATCTGCCCACGGGGTACGCTTGGGGATGTCATAGACATCTACGGGCTTCCTATTTGCTTGCCAAAAAAACCTGCAAAAAAAGACATACCCGGTCATGACCTGCCAAAGCACCTGCAGTGCTGGCACAGGGATGAGATACCGGAAAAGCTTTCTCGTATCAAGTCTATGGACGAGTGGTACGAGATGCCCAAGGAGTTCAGGCAAAAGTTCTCCCCCTACATTGAGGAGGAGTTTCGTAGACGCCGCGAAGGGCACTGGTTTTACAACGACGGAGAACCAGTCTACATCACTGGCAGGCACTACATGATGCTTCAGTGGAGTAAGATTGATATTGGCTATCCTAGTTTCCTAGACTTCCAACGGAAGCTCTTCATCCATCAGGCCGCGTGTGAGGCTGACCCCAGGTGCCTTGGTCAACTGTATACCAAGTGTCGCCGCTCTGGGTACACAAACATGTCCGCCTGCGTTCTTGTAGATGAAGCCACACAGGTCAAGGATAAACTTTTGGGTATCCAGTCGAAGACGGGTAAGGACGCGCAAGAAAACGTCTTCATGAAGAAGGTCGTTGCTATCTTCAAGTCCTACCCGTTCTTCTTTAAGCCTATCCAGGATGGTACTACGAACCCACGCATGGAGCTTGCGTTTAGAGAACCATCTAAAAGGATTACCAAGAACAACAAGACCTCTGTGAAGGGTGATGCCCTGAACACAATCATCAACTGGAAGAACACCACCAACAACGCATACGATGGTGAGAAGCTCCACATACTTTACCTCGATGAGGCAGGCAAATGGGAGAAGCCAACAGACATCAGAGAAGCCTGGAGGATACAGCGCACCTGCTTAATTGTGGGACGCCGGGTCATCGGCAAAGCACTCGTAGGGAGCACAGTAAATCCTATGGACAAAGGAGGTCAAGAATACAAAGAACTTTGGAAAGATTCAGACCCACAAGAACGCAACAAAAACGGAAGGACAACCTCAGGATTGTACAGAATCTTCATTCCGGCCTACGAAGCCTTAGAGGGATTCTTCGACAAGCACGGGATGCCAATCATCGAAACCCCGGAGATGCACACGGAAACTCTGGATGGAGAAACCGTAGAGATAGGCGCAAAGGAGTTTCTAAAAAACGAAAGGGAGGCTCTTAAGCATGACGCTAGGGAGATGAACGAGATTGTTCGTCAGTTCCCGTTCACCACAGATGAAGCATTTCGTGATAGCGTTGAGGGTTCACTGTTCAACATCGGAAAGATTTACGAGCAGATGGACCATAATGAGAACATGTATCCAGACCCTGTGGTGCGTGGTAACTTCACATGGAGAGGCGGTGTAAGAGATTCTGAAGTGGTGTTTGTTCCTAGCTCAGAAGGCAGGTGGTTTGTGTCTTGGATGCCACCTATTGATATGAGAAATCAAAAGCATAAGGAGGGCGGAAGTCTTGTAGCACCGAACAAACTTATGGGGTGTGGAGGTGTTGACTCTTATGACATCGACGCTACCACGGACGGTAGGGGCTCAAAAGGTGCGTGTCACATCTACAACAAATTCAACATGGCGGTCCCGTCAAACATGTTTGTTGCAGAGTATTGTTCGCGTCCTCCGATGGCTAAGATTTTCTATGAGGACATATTGATGGCATCCTACTTTTACGGGTACCCTCTGCTCGTTGAGAACAACAAGTACGGTATCGTGAGGTACTTTGAAACTCGTGGATACGATGGCTACCTGTTGGACAGACCGTCACATCTCACCACCTCCGGCTCTGTTGCGGTGAAGACCAAGGGCATCCCATCGAACTCTCAAGACGTCATCCATACACATGCACAAGCCATTGAAGACTACATACATAACCATGTGGGAATCAATGAGAAAGGAGAGGCGGGTAGGATGTATTTCAACAGGACCCTTGAGGACTGGATTGGGTACCGCATCGACAACCGAACTAAGTTTGACTTGACCATCAGTGCTGGCCTAGCTTTGCTGGCCGCACAGACTGTAGTACAGAAAAAGAAGACTGCTGATTTCTCAGGAAAAAAGTTCTTCCGCAAGTATAGCTACAACCCTGGAGGGGTGTCAAAACCCTCTAAGTGATTTTGTTTATATTTGCACATTGCCTGTAATACAGTAAGTAATGAAGGGTCATCATAAGCCTAAGTCGTACGCACAATTTCCAGACCCTATGGCCCCCGCCAGTGTTAAGGCGAGTCACGACTATGGAGTGCAGTACGCGAAGTCGATTGAGGCGCAGTGGGGTGGGTTGGATGATTTCTCAACTGGCTTTGGCAAGCGCCTTGTAGAGTTTAACAGAAACAGGGATTACGCAAACGGAACTCAAGATACTGCAGTATACAAGCAGATTCTTAGCAGCATGGATACGCAGGGCGGTGATGGAACACTGCTCAATCTCGACTGGTCTCCCGTACCAATCGTCCCCAAGTTTGTTCGCATTGTTGTTAACAAAATTCTGTCTCGAAGATTCAGTCCTAACGTGGAGGCAGTGGACCCCATGTCCAAGGATGAGAAGGAAAAGAAGAAGGTTCTAGCTAAACTTGCTGTTGAGGAAAAGGAAGTTATTGATGAAGCTAAGGAACTTGGCCTTAATACTCACATCAGTACAGAGGGTTTGCCAGACAACTCTGAAGAAGCTGAGATTTATCTTTCTGACAGCATCAAGACTAGTTCTGAAATTGCAGCTCAACTTGCAACCAGACTCACTCTTGACTGGAATGACTTTGATGAAAACACTTTCCGTCGTGCTGTTGAAGACCTTGTTGTTAACGGCATGGCTGTGGTTAAGCGCAACAATGACCCGTCTTACGGAATCAAAACGGAGTATGTAGACCCTGCTCAGTTCATTCACTCTAGCACTGAGGACCCAAATTTTTCTGACATTGTCTACGGAGGCCATGTAAAGCGAGTTTCTATTCAGGAGCTAAAGCGCATGGCTGGAACGGAAATCCCTGAGGAAGAGTACAAGAAGATTGCTAAGGCTGTCATGAACCGCAGCTACAACAATGCTGCTCAGTTTAATCAGACAGTCTATGACCGTAGCCGAGGAACACACGTCTACGGTTACGACGAATACCTGGTCGACGTACTGGACTTTGAGTTCATCGGTGTCGATGACATGATTTACGAGGAGAAGGAGTCTCGCTTCGGCAATGTGGGATTCTACTACAAGGGCGACATCTACAAGGCTCCAAGCGATTCTGTCTATGAGCGCACCATCCACAGCATGCCTAACATGTGCGTGTACGGAGGCTCGTATGTTATCGGAAGTCAGCTTCTCTTTAACTACGGTATGAAGCGTGACGTACCTAAGAACATGCACGACCTAACTCGTGCTCGTCTCTCTTACAGCGTTGTAGCTACAAACTTCAGACGTCAGATGCCTAAGTCAATGGTGTCGTCTGTCATCGGGTTTGCTGACCAGCTTCAGCTTACTCACCTCAAGATTCAGCAGGCCATTGCTAAGGCCAAGCCTGACGGATTGATTGTGGACATTGAGGGATTGGAAAACGTCCAGCTTGGGTCTGGTGGCGAGCTTCAACCGCTTGACATCCAGGACATCTACGAGCAGACTGGTGTCTTCTACTACAGAAGCAAGAACCCAGAGGGTGGATTCCAAAACCCACCAGTGCGTCCGCTGGATAACACAATTCGGAACATCAACGAGCTGATTGGTTTGTATAACCACTATCTGCGTATGATTCGTGATGTCACAGGAGTGAACGAGGTTCTCGATGGCAGCACACCTAAATCTGACGCGCTCGTAGGCGTGCGCCAACAGCAGCTTGCTGCGGGCAACAACGCCATCAACGACATTACAAATGCAGCCTCTGTTATCTATCGCAGAGTCTGTGAGGACATCGTTAAGTGTGTGCAGGTGCTGCCACCAGAGTCCATCATCTATCAGGCTTACGAAAGAGCCATTGGTCGAACCAGCATGGAGATTGTCTCCTCGTTTGCTTCTCTCCCACTGTACAACTACGGTGTGATTATTGACAGAGAGATGTCTGATGAAGATAAGATTCTCCTAGAGCAAAACATCCAACAGTCCCTTGCGCAAAGAGAAATTGACCTGGAAGACGTTATGGCAATCCGTCGCCTCAAGGATTTGGACCAAGCGGAAAGACTGCTTATTGTCCGACGGAAAAAGCGCATTGCCATGCTGCAACAACAACAGCAGCAAAACATGCAGATGCAAGCTCAGCTGAACCAACAGTCACAACAGAGTGCCGCTCAGATGCGCATGCAGGAGATTCAACTCAAGGCTCAGTCAGACATGCAGAAGATTCAGGTTCAAGGCCAGATTGAAATGCAGCTGCTTCAAATGAGACAGAATCTCGAAGCCCAAATGATGGCCGCTAAGTTGCAGGCACAGGCTCAAGGCTCTACGTCAGACAAGCAGTTCCGGATGGACCTCGAGAATCAGAAAGACAACCGGAAGGACTCCCGCGTAAACAAGCAGGCTGAAGCTCAGTCAAAGCTTATCTCTCAGCGTAAAGGCACCAGGCCTGAGCTACAGGAGAGCGAAGAGCAGGACATCATAAAGGAACTTATGAGCCGATGAGCAAGGAGGCAATGAGAGAGCGCGTGAAGCGCATGCTCAAAAAGCACGGACTCAGCGGTGTCAACAAGCCCAAGAAGACGCCTAGTCACGCTAAGAAGTCACACATGGTGTTGGCCAAGGAGGGAGACAAGGTGAAGCTCATCCGCTTTGGTGAGCAGGGCGCAAAGACCGCAGGCAAACCTAAAGCCGGGGAGTCTGACAAGATGAAGAAGAAGCGTGCAAGCTTTAAGTCTAGGCACGGTAAGAATATCAAAAAAGGCAAGATGAGCGCTGCGTACTGGGCTGACAAAGTCAAGTGGTAATGTTTCATATATTTGCATCAAAGAATAACAAATGGCAACAGTAACCGCACAGATTTCTTTGACGAGCACAGACCTCCTGTCTGACAGCTTGTCTATTAGTGTGTCTACAGATGTCACTGCAGCAAACACTACAGGTTTGGCGCGTAGACCCGTCACGGCTACGGCGGTTGGTAGTAGTGCTACTACATTGTTTGAAGCCTCGGACTTCAGCGCCCCAGCCTACCTGTACATCAAAAACACCGACAGCACCGCCTCAGACTTTATCTATGTGTATGACGACACAACTTCTGGCGACCCTGTCATTTTGAAGTTGGCTGGTGGTGACTGGGCATTCATGCCTCTCAACGCTGGATTGACACTCAAAGCATACGCAACAACAAACCCAACACTCGTTGAGTTCATGGTAATCGGAACTGACGCCTAATATCTAAGACATGGGATTTCAACAAAGTAACGGCGGAAACAGCAGCAAGTTCTTAGGCAGAGATGCCAACACGAACCGTATGCTCACTGGCGCCACCCAAACTATTGTACTTCGCGGAAACACTGACGGTGAAGCCGCCTTTCAAGCTGGCTTGGTACTGGCAGGTGAGACTATTTTGCACAGCGCTGCGTCAGGTTCAGGTTTTAAGTATAACACGAGTAATGATTACTACGAGCTTAGAATTGGAAGAGACGACGCGGTTTTTGCTGTAAACATGTACGGTGAGTCAGTGACCATCACTGCCGCCACATTCTTGAAGGGTACAAAGGTGGTATTGTCTTCTGCTACTTTCCCTCAAGTTGACGGTACCTACAGCTTGGTAGGCACTGATGTTAGCACAAATATCATCACTCTACAAATTGCCCCTGACTCACCCAACTTTGTGTTTGGTGATGCAGACTTGAGTAGAGAAATTGCTGACATTACAGGAGATTCGACAGACGGCAAAATCAATGTGACGGTATTGCCTTTCGCCCCAGCCTTTGCGGTTGAGATGCTCGGTGTAGACAACGTTGATGCTGGTACTGACGCCGCGCGTATGACCCCCGCAAAGTTCAGAATGAGCAATGTGGCGGGAACAAACATCCAGCCTGTCGACTACCCCGACGGCCAGGTGGTGTACGGTGAGATTACTCACTTCACGCCTCCGACGGCGAACACGAACTACGCCATCCTTTACTGTCAGGCAAAGCCTTCATTGGAGTTCTCTCCATACAACAACTTGGCAAGCGTAAAGTTGGCCTCTAGCCTTAGAAAGGGCGGGCCTGTAGCACGATAAGAAACAACCCCTTAATTAAATACAATGGCTAAGCATGAAATGGAAATTGCAGCTGAAGCCCAGGGTATCTCAATAAGTGATACCCCTGACTTCTTGAACGAACCTCAGGACGCTCCCGCACCCTCGCCGGAGCCCGAACCCTCGGAGCCACAAGCGACACAACCTGTAGCGGAAGAAGCTCCCGAGCCTGTGCAGGAAGCTCCTGAGCCTGCTCCACAACCGGAGCCGGAAACTCAAGAAGTTGTCTTCAAGCAACAATATACAGAGCCTCAGGCTCAACCAACGCAACCCGTTGAACGGCAAACAATCGACGAAGATTCTATTGCGCTTCAGAAACTCAGCGAAAGGCTGAACATGAAGTTCGATAGCTTCGACCAAGTGAGTGAGCAATTTAACAGGCAGGCTGACATCGACCCCAGGGTCGCAGCGATTAACGAGTTCGTCACCGAGACGGGACGTTCTGTCGATGACTGGTACAAGTATCAGACCTTGGATACTTCCGAAATGGATGACCAAAAGGCTGTTCGTATGCAGATGGAGATGGACTTCCCTAAGCTGACCTCAGCAGAGATTGATACGCTTATGAAAAATAAGTACAAGCTCGACTCTGAGAGACACACGGAAGAAGAAGTCGCCACATCGTCTGTGGAACTGAAGATGCAAGCCGAGAAGGCTCGTCAATCTATCGAGGAGATTCGTGAGGCATTCCGTACACCGGACCCCTCGCAAGCCACCGAAGATGAATTTATGAGCCCGATTGATGACCAGTGGGTCGCAAGCATGTCCAAAGAGGTGGACAATCTGGACGGTATTTCATTTGATTTGCCCACGGGTAAGACATTTACCTACGGCCTCGCCGACCAGTACAAGGACACCTTGAAGGAGAAGAATGCGAAACTCGAGTCATTTTTTGATTCCTATGTCTCTGATGATGGCAAGTGGGACTACGACCTTCTTAATTCTCATCGAGCAGTTACGGACAACATTGACCAAATCGTCAGCGCAGTGTACCGACAGGGTATGAGCGATGGCCAGCGTCGCGTTGTTCAAAACGCAGCTAACGTTCGACCAGCTACGCCACAGGCGCAGAAGGTAGACAACAATGCTGAAGCTCAAAGAAATAAGATTATCGACCAGCTCGCAGGAGCTCTCGGAGGTGACAAAGGAATGACTTTTAACTTTTAACGATTCTTAAAAAGAAAACATTATGAGCAACATTACAGCTCCAAATGTTCATGGTCAACTCGGTGGTTCTACCGGGGGAGGCGCTTCAGCTATTGGCTTGGCAACTCCTGAGAAGTACTCTTCTCTGGGTGATTTCATGAGCACCATTAACGCCCTTGACGTTCGTCCAGAACTGATTAAAGCTTACGGTAACCAAGGCATTACCGGATTTTTGCGTATGACAGGAGCCGTCAAGGCTGCTGGTTCTGCTGAGAAAGTAACCTACTACGAGGAGGCTCGTTTGCACCAGAAGGTTCGTGCCACGACAAAGAACGATTCAAGTGGTGCTGCTTCTATTGCCGCTAACCAAACTCTTGTGTTTGTGGCGGATGCTAACGCCGCAATTTCCACTCCGCTTGTCGATGTGAAGCAAAACACTCCTATCAAGGGTGACATCCTTTTGCTTAACGGCAAGGACCGCGTGGTTGTGACTGCAACTTCTTCGCTCAACAGTGGCACAGAATTTACTGTGGCATTCATGAATCAGCCAACCACTACAGTTGCTCAGAACAATACGTTCGATATGCCAGTGATTGGTAACATCTTCGACGAAGGTGAAGACCAGCCAGACCGTTTCGTTGAGTCTAACGTGGTTCGCTACCAGAAGCCTTACGCTATCGTGAAGGGTAACTTTGAGGTGTCTGGTTCACAGGCCACCAACATTGGTTACATTGACGTGGGCGGCGGCGACTACCGCTGGTACATCAAGGGCGAAATGGACGCCCGTCAGCGTTTCTTGGACAAGCGCGAGATGACTCTCTTGTTTGGACAAGAAGTGGCAGACCAAACTAACTTGTCAATGAGCGGTAACGAGGGCTACATCACTGCTCTCGAAGACCGTGGCTTGGTTACTTCAGGCTTGCTCGGTAACGACGGTGGCTTCGCTGACTTGGACGACCTCATCATTGAGTTCGACAAGCAGGGTTCTGCTCCTGAGTACGCTATCTACGCTAACACTGCACAGAACTTGCGCCTCGACGACATGGTCGCTCAGGGTGGTGGTTCCTCTAAGGCTGGTATTGCTGGTGTCACCGCTTCTTACGGTGCCTTCCAGAACTCACCAGACATGGCCGTGCAGCTCGGATTCTCCTCATTCTCTCGCGGTGGATACACATTCCACAAGCACAGCTGGAAGTTGCTGAACGACCCAACTCTCTTGGGTGCTGACGCAGACGTCCAATCTAAGCTCGTTGCTGGTGTGATGTGCCCATTGGCTACCGTCACTGACCCAACTACTGGTGACCGCTCTCCTGCTTTGGAGTTGAACTACAAGGCTGCAGGTGGATACTCTCGTGAGTTGGAGCACTGGGTGACTGGTTCTATTCTCGGTTTCCGTAACGATACCAAGGATGTTGCCAAGTTCAACTACCGTTCTGAGTGTGCATTGGTGACTCGTGCTGCTAACCAACACGTGTTGATTAAGGCCTAATCATTAACCATTAAACACTAAGAAACTATGATTATCGTAAAAACTGCCTCTAACGCAGGGGCAATCTTTAACCCAACCGCGTTTGAGTCTATGAACGTCGCCGCCGAACTGGTGACTGCAAACTTTGCCACAGTAGATTCGGGGGATACACCAACCCGTGATTCTATCGCATTGACTTGCGCTGCAGGTACAGAGCACGTAGTCGCCCGTGGAATGTCGGACCTCATCAGAAGTGAGCGTACAGTCATTCTTGACGTTCCTAACCTAGACTTTGCTGGCCTCTCTGACGTTTCAGATGTCGCCGCGTCGTTGGACGGCACGCCTGTTGTGAATGAGCAAAAAGTCATCAATGTCGCTACTGCTACTAGAACTCTGCTCGACTCAGAGTCTGGAAGCTTGGTGGTGCTTGACAGAGACGGATGCGCTATTACCATGCCTCAGTGTGATGCTGCGGCAGTTGGTCAGTTCTACGACTTCGTTGTCGGAACAAGCCAGACGAGTTCCAACGTGGCTACTATTACGTTGAATGCAGCTGATGACTACAAGGGTTGCTTGACGCTTTCAAAAGCCGACGGCTCAACCGTTCAGTTCCACTCTGACGGCACTGATACCATTATCACCTTGAACGCCACCACCAAGGGTGGTCTCGAGGGAGGACGTATCAGGTTGTACTACGGTGAAGTTGCTAAAGTTTACGCAACAGGTTCAATCCTGGGTAGCGGCACTTTGGCTACCTCCTTCAGCTAATAGCTGATTAACCTACGGTAAGGGGAGGGGGAAAGGCCTCCTCCCGCTTACTACTCGTTTGACTTTAATTTCTTTTAATCATGTCTACAGAAACTATCCAGCGGAAACCCGCTAAGAAGTCCGCGCCTAAGGCTGCGGCAAAGCCTGTTGTTGAAACACAGGAAATTGTCGATGCTATCCCATCGGCACCACGTCCAGCTCGCCCCACCATTAAGCGAGACATCAAGGACAAATCAAAATCAGATAAGTTTTACTTCTCCAACATGGGGGGTATCTATCTCAAGCTGGCTAACAGCAAAGTCAACATCTATGACGAAGAGCAAGGACGCATTCGCCAGATTAGATACTGCGCGGGTGAGCCTTCAATCTTTGTGGATGAACAGTCCGAGGCCGCTACACGCAGCCAAGTTGTGTTCCGCCGTAATGTTCTTTCTGTGCCTTACACCAAGCCAAACCTCATCGAGTTTTTGGATAAGCACCCTGAGAACTACGCAAACGGAGGCAACACATTTAGAATCAATGACGTTGAGGAAAAGGTTCAAGAGAACATTGATATGGACTTCCTCGTCACCGATGCTATTCAGATGATTAAGTCTCGTTCTATTGAGGAGCTTCTACCTGTGGCCATCAGCCTTAACATCAATACGGACCAAGAGAACCTGGCCATTAAGCGCGAGCTCGTTCAGGCTGCAAAGCGCAAGCCACAAGAGTTCATCGAGATGTTTGACAACCCAATCGTTCAGACTCGTGTGTCTGTGATGCAAGGGTTCGACTTCCAGATTGTGCGATACAAGGGAGGGGCTATCACATGGTTCGACAGCGGCGCCGTAATCGTCGGTGTGCCTGTCGGACAGGACGAAGTGGACGTATTGACCCGCTTCTGTCTCACCGATAAAGGTGCTGGTGTACTTACTGAAATTGAAAGGCAGCTCAGCGAGATTGCCTAATCCTGCACCACTCCAACAAGGGGCTGCCTTAGGGCGGCCCTTTTTTGTTTATATTTGCTGATAGTAATATCAACACCATGGCCAGCGTAAGAGAGGTCTATACAACACTTCAGGGATTAGCAAACAAAGACGAGAGAGGTTTCGTCACCCCTGCCGTCTTCAACCAGTTTGCAGGCACAGCACAACAGAAGGTTTACAATAACATCTGGATGGAGCTGGAGCGAGCTATGGCTGCACGCCTTCGCGGCACAGACCCGGGGCTGTCAGAGTCTCGCGTCCGTGGATTGAAGCAAGACCTCTCGAGGTTTGCTACCAGGGTAGACTTGGTTGCTACAACTGACTCAACGTATCCTAGACGAAGCTCTAACCTCAGCCTTCCAACAAACTTCAATAGGGTTATTGAGGTAAACTATCTGCCAAGAAGGGTTAATTATACTGTAAGCGGGGTGGCAGGCACTGCAACCAAAAATAGTGAGCACATCCCTATTGAGATTATTGACGACGCAAATAAGCTTCAAGCTATTTTGTCTAGTACTTTGTCTAGGCCTACAACATCTTTCCCGGCATGCTACATAACAGGGTTGACCATGGAGGTGTACCCTGACAGTCTTCCGCTAAACGATGATACAGATGGTGACGGTAGCTCTGGGGTAGCAGACCGACTGTTGATTGAGATGATGTACTACAAGAACCCCGAGGGGCTCACCACAGCGGGAGCTTTGAGTGCATCGTTCCCCAAGTTTGTGTTTACTGCCACCAACAACAAGGAGGTGTATGATGACACAAACAGTATTGATTTTGAATTGCCAGACCACTACGTGATGGACCTGGTAATTGAGATAGCTATGCTCATCGGAGTAAACCTGAAAGACAGGGAGGTTTACCAACACGCAGCCCAAGAGGACGTGAAAGAAAAAAGACAGTAAGAGATGGCACACAACCTAGTAGACATAGATGACATCATCAACGACTTCCTCATATCTGTTGAGGGCGATGATTATGCAAGCAATGTAACACGCACCTTCTTGCGCCAAGCAGCCCTTCGCGGAATCCGTGAGTTTGGCTTTGACATCTCTGGTAAGGTTCGCTCGCTCAAGATTACACCAGAGTCAAACGGCACATACACCTTGCCCGATGACTTTGCAAGCATCACGCGGGTAGGACTTGCAGGCTCTGATGGTATGGTGTACCCTCTTGCCCACAACGTCAACCTGAACATGTCTCAGGCATACACCAATGTCACCGACCCCGTTGACAGCGACAGTGACGGATTCTTCGACAGAGTTGACGACACTACTGGTTCAGGTGGCGGTATCCTTGGGGAGACTGAGGCGCTTATCTTTAACAACTACGCATACAACCAGGCCACAGGAAGAACTTACGGATTGGGTGGGGGTATCTACGCAGGTGAGTACAGGCTGAACAGAGACCAGAACAGGTTGGAAACTGACTCAGGTGTCAGCGGTGTCATTGTGGTGGAGTATGTAGCAGATGAGGCAAGAGCCAAGAACAAGCAAGTGCCCGTAGAAGCTGAGGAGGCTTTGCGGTCTTACATGTACTACAAAATCATCGAGCGTAAGCGCGGTGTGCCTATGTCTGAAAAAGCAAGAGCTAGACAAGAATACTACAACGAAAGACGCAAGGCCAACGCACGTATTAAGACATTCAACAAAGATGAGGCCTTCCGCGTGATTCGCAAGAACTTCAAGCAAGCTCCTAAGTACTGATGGCTATTGACAAGCTCATACCTCGTTATCTAAATCTAGATGACGATGAACGCCTGGTGAAGTCTATGGAGATGACGGACGCGAAAAACGTTCACATCTCTACAGATGATGACAACAATGCTGGGGTGGTTAAGCAGGCCTTTGGCAACGCTCAGGTAAGTCCCGCAACAACTGCCGACACTGTACCGTCTAGCGGAAACAACAGCATCCTTGGCACAGTAAGCTTTGATGCAGAGGGTGTGGTATTCTTTTTCTTGTTCAACTCTGGCAATGCGCACGGCGTCTACATGTACATGTCCGAGAACAATGTATATGTTAAAATTTTTCAGAATGATGCTCTTGAGTTTTTTGAGAACTCTCACGTTCAGGGTGAAGTTGTAAAGACAGGTAAGGGAGAGACGTTGCTGTACTTTACAGACGGTCACAGTGAGCCAAAAAAGATTAACGTAACAAGATTCCTCACAGGAAGGTACGAGGAGCTGGCCAACGACTCCACGGATACAGCGGTGAGCAACTACATCACTGTCTGCAAGAGGCCGCCTGTCATTCCGCCCACCTTTAGCTTTATTACATCTTCTGAAGGAAGCGCCAACAATAGAGTCATTGACCGCGCGTTTCAGTTCGCATGTCAGTACGTTTACGTAGACGGTGAGGTTTCTGCCATCGGCCCGTACTCCAAACTGACTTACTCTGACGACCACTTCAATGTGGACGGCACGATGTCGGACTTGTACTCTACTACCTTTGATTCAATCGACGTAGTACTTACCAAGGCGACTGACAGCTCAGCTAACGACCTTCTTGATGGCGATGTGAAGGCAGTTCGTTTCTTGGCAAGGGCTGGAAACTCTGGCTCCTTTGTGGTGTTCGATGAAATAAGAACAAACCAAGAGCAGCCCGATGTAACGACGAACTTCACAAATGCTCTAGCGTATAGGTTTGTTGCTGACCAGGAGGTCAACAAGCTTTACGACGCTGTGCCACTGAAGGCTAAGGCTCTTTGCATCTCTGACAACAGATTGTTCTTCGGCAACTACGTCGATGGATTTGATATTCCTAAATGGCCGGAAACGATTGACAAAAGCGCTGAGCTTAGAACTCAATCATTCCCCGTCACTTCTGGTATTGCTACAGGAAGCTTCACTGCGGCAGAGGGGCAGTACACAGTCACTACGAGCTTAAGTGGAAATGAGACGGAGTCTGGTACTGCGTTCAGCGAGAACATCACTGCAGGCAGCTCTAGTGAATCTAACCTTATTCACTTCTCACCAAACGTCAACGGGACTTCCTTGGACTACTTTGGCGGTCATGGATACTACGGCTACCAGTCTCAGTGGGCGCACGGTGTTGCAGAGGATGTTTATGGACACCCTAAGTGGCACATTACGTCTGATGGAGACACTAACATTGAGAGCGGAGAGCATTCTGGAAGAATCGGAAACTCCTCTGTTCAACCTCTATCTGTAGAGATTGACCTGTCTTCTATACCGACTGAAGGTTTTGGAGTGCCAGTTGACCTCAATCTGAACTACACCGTTCACTACGGGAGGACGTACATTGTTCCAACAAAGCCTGAAAGAGAGGGGGCATTGAGGAAGCAAATAAAGTACAAGCCAGCGTATGGTGTATTTAACGCACTAAACCCAACCAGAGACGTCGACGTAGATTTTCTGGCAGGAGGAGATTCTTATGGAGAAAACACAAGTGCCTCGGGCTCAAATGCTCATATTTTTCGGGTAGCAAGTGTTTGCTATGTAGGAGATTCTGAAGACTTTAATGGGCAATCAAACATCTCTGTCGGGATAAACGTACAGAGTGCAGATACTCGTGAGACCATTGCTCAAAAAATTAGAGACGCAATCTACGAGGACCAAACCGAGATTGATATAAGTGGAAACGGCGGAGGAACGGCTCACGGGAACTTCTTTCAATACACTACTGTCGGGGGCGGAGCGCTTCTGGACGAGAGGTCGGATAGCGCAAACAGCAGATATTACTTTAAGGGGCTGGGCTCTCAATCTCCTTCTTACATTAAGCTCAAGCCCAAGCAGCCGACAGTCCTTGAGCAGGGAGCTAAGATTGTGGTTGAGTATGTGGGTCGTTCAGCATATTTTGAGTACCATACAGTAGCTCATAATGGCCCCATGGTTACCGACAGGGACGTTGCACTTTTATCTCAAGACATAGGCATCCCGGGTGAGAGAAACAGGCAGACCATCTCAGGCGGACCTGTTAGCTTTAGTTTGCAAGAAGGTCAGAGCGGCATTGACGGTGACGACAGCGCAACTGGAGCGGGAGATTTGTACAGAACATTCTGCCTCAACTGGGGCAGCGAGTCAAGCACTACGGAGATTACCGTATCCACAGGCGGAGGTGTTCTAGGAAGTGATGTTGGTGACAATCGCATGACATTTCGTTCAGGGTCTCACCACCCACTTGGCGTCGTATTCTATGACCACAGAAACAGGAGTTCGTCTGTCAACTTGTTGCCAGAATCGTATGTCCCATTCAGTGGTACGCCTACCTCTGTGGTGGGTAACGAAGTTCAACAACTAGTACCCTACGATATTGATGTTGTATTTGATGACTCTTACATCCCGACTTGGGCTGAGAGGTACCAAATTGTATACCCAGGAAACTCTCTCTACGAGTCCACGCTGACCCACAGCGTACCCGAGGCGCTTGTTGCTGACATGACCAAGGTTGTTATTCGTGACCCATCATTCGATGACGGCGAAAACCTGGAGGAAACATTGGAATCTAGCGATGCGCAAGGCACAGACGCTACAGCCCAAACCAACTTCCCGAGTCTTGCGGCTGCTGAGTCAGCAGGTATCGTGAGCAATGCTTTGTACATTCCATTCAGATTCTTTGAAGGCAAAGTAGATTCGTACAAAGAGTCCAAGAGTGCCAAGTTAAACTACGAGTTCCGCCCCGGAGATAAGCTCCGTATTGTAAGCTACTCTGCTGGTGATGGAGAAGGACCAGACATCGTATTCCCCAATGAGTTTTTCTTTGAAATCATTGACTACAAGTACTTTGAAAATAACTCAGACAAGAATGTACTCGTTCTCCCTAATGGAGAGGACGGAAACTTCACCAGTGACGGAGAGTACAGGCGCTCTGGGTGGATGCTTATTATTAAGGACAACTCCCGTTTCGGAGGCTTCAGAGCTCAAGACGTGCGCCGTTCTGATGGTGAAGCTAGTGAAAGAAACAACTGGAGCGACAACGTCGTTGTAGAAATCCTTAGGCCAAAGATTCAGCCAGACAAGGATGAGGTTGTCTACTACGAGATTGGTGAGTCCTACCCGGTAAACGATGATTCAAGGCTTGACTCCGTCTATACCGCTGACGCAACCAACGGGCCAGTCGCGTTTGTTGAACCTGGAATAATTCAAACTAAGCAACGCCTCTTTGCAGGAGACACCATATTGCCGTCTAGCTTTCCAGGAAACGTAAGCTCTGGAGACGACCTAGAGCAGTTCTTTGGTGTGGGCGGTTTTGAGTCGGGTGCGAGCTTTAGTTCAGGCTTCACCTCGCATACGGTGGTAAGGATTCTTGGAGAGTTCTACCAGTCCACTTCTTCTGGTGGATTCACTTACTACAGATATAGGGTAACTCCTAATAGCGGACAACCCTTAAATGGATTTACAGGTAGCACGCCTACCTACGGCGAGGTCACAACAGCGTCTGCTTTCTGCACCTTTAGCAAGCCTAATGCTAAAGCTGTGCACCTGGGCAATCAGGGCGACACTTACTTCCGCAAGAGAGACATGAGGGCTTCTGCCTACACAACCGCTGCTGGTTATGACCCATCAGACTTGTCGTCAAGCACCTCGTCGAACTACAGGCTTACGAACATCGAGGACCCAGGGTTTAACGATTTCTTGCCAACTACTGTTACAAGAAACTATCACTACGGCAGACCTCACGTTTTTAATCCGGACTTCCGCACCAGCGAAAGAGGGTCTTCAGTGACCTACAGTGACGTGTATGCTTCTGACGGAGAGTTGCTCGCGCTGTCTAGCTTCAACCCTTCGCTGTTCCCATTCAAGGATTACTCCCTAAGGAATGGAGCTATTGCGAAGATGTATGACGAGGGCTCATCTATCATGGTCCTTCAGCAAAGAAAGGTGTCAAGAACACCTATCAGCAGAGACTACATCCAAACAGCTGAAGGTGGTATGCTCATCACATCTCAAAACGTCATGGGCACAGAAACCTACCTGCCTTCTGAATATGGTCCAGGTATGTTCTCTCGCGGGATTACAGAGTACGATGGTATCGTCTACTTTACCGATGTAGAAAGAGGCGTAGTGTGTGCTGTATCCGGCGGGCAGCTCAGGGTCATCAGTGACGCTAAAGTCAGCAACTTTTTTGCGGAGAAGCTGGCTACCGTACAGAGCAGTAACAATGTCAACGGTGCAATTCTTGGCATTCACCCAGACCAAGACGAGCTTATCTGTTCTTTCCAGACCTTTGTTAGAAGAACCATTAGCTCAGGCGGAAGTGTACGGGGACGTACGTTGCCCATGTCCAAGAGCGACAATACTAAGTTTGACCTCTCTGGACTCAAGCTTGTGTATGAAACTGCGGGCAGTGCGTTGGATATTGTTAACGAAAGTCAAACGTGGAACGGTCACCTGCTGGAGTGGGAAGAGGCAGGCAAGGGCGTGGTTTACACCGACAGCCCCACAGAGCTTGGTTTCATTGATTCCACCGTGCCTTTTGACAAGAGTACATCAGACCTGCTTGTCACGAACCAAAGAAATGACTTCTTTGCCAAGATGACTCGAGCTCAGGGTAAACAGTCCTTGGGCACACTTGATGAAGGTGGCTCTTCAGGTAGAGGCGGTGGCTCTGACGTTCAGATTGAAAAGAGCGCTACAACTTCGTCTATTGACAACAACATTGCTTACAACTACAAGCAAGGCGTGTGGACCACGAAGTACGACTTTGTCCCTGATGGCATTGCTCCGTGCTTCGAGAACATGGTCACCTTTAAGAACGGAGTCCCTTGGCTGCACAGCCCAAGTGCTTCAATAGCAAGTTTTTACGGGGTATCTAACAATGTGATTGTTGAGGTTATTTCTAAGATTAACCCCTCAATGGTGAAGCTGTACAAAGCCTTGAGTCTTGAGGGTGACTCTGTGTGGACAGCAGCTTTGAGCAATAGGGAGCAGGCGTCCTCGATTACCGCGAACATGTGGAAGGACCAGGCCATCGATGGTAACGTTAGAGCAGGCGATGGGTTCCGTGAAGGAATGCTGTATTGCGACATGCCTGGTGACACTAGCAGCACTAGCCATCTTGATGAAATTGTTTTGGGCAAGGTGGCTTCAGTGGATGCAGGAAATAACAAAATCACATTTGTAGGTAGAGTCAACAATATACCTTTCAACATAGGTGACAAGATTTTCAAAAGCGACGGCACTGACACAACCCGAACCGTAAGTAGCGTCGACAGCAGAAACACTTTGATTGTGAGCTCTACGACAGGTATTTCAGCGAGTGACGTTCTGATTGCCAGGTCAGCAATCGACAGCGGTTTTATTACTGGTGACCACCTCCGTGACTACTACCTGAAGATTAGACTCACCAATACAAACACGAGCACCAGAAACGAGCTGTACGCTATCAACGCTATCTTCGAGAGGTCTCGTCTTCATAACGACAGAGTTAACTAAATTTGCAACAGATGAACGGGAATCCATATACACCAGGCACACCAGAGTACCTTGCCTATCAAAGAGCCGATGTGGCTTCTGATTACGGCTATAACATGTCACCAAGAATTGCAGGTCCGTATACCGACCCCGCTGATGTAATGGCTCCAGGCGTAATAGGCTCTCCTTCAATGTATCCCAACCCCGGAGGTATTGACTTTGGTCGAGACCTTCCTGTGGTTCCAGGAGCACCTGTAAATGCTCCCGCTGGCGCTCAGTTTGGGTATGCTTCTTTAGGTGCACCGACGATGGGTGTTACCCCTGGGTTAACAGGCGTGGCCGGGCCAACAAGGGCAGACATCCCTGGAGAGTACGAAACACTTCAGGGCATTCAGGAAATCCCCCTGGCAGAAGAGGCAGACATTCCTTTGGGCTTTGGCGAATCAGAGATAGGTGCAGCGGTAACAGAAACTCCGGCTGACGCCGCCGCCGCAGCGGCTTCAACAAAGTCGAATAGGGTTGGAGGTATGGACACTATCGCTGGCGCAGCAAGTGGTATTGGTCAGATTGCAGGCGGAATCATGAATATCACTCAGGGTGCTCGCGCTTTGAAGGATGTGGACATCGCAGGTGCAGAGGCGGGTGTTGACGCAGCCTACGCTACACGTCCAGGACTTAGTACTCCTGCAGAGTTTTATGACATGCAGAAGGAGGCGTACGACCAGCGCTTGCTGGCTATGCGTACTGAAGACATAAACAGAGGACTAGCAACTAACGTAGCTGCAGCGCAGCAGTACGGCGCTCGGGGGCTGGGCACTAACCTGGCTGCAGCAGCTCAGGCACAGAGAGCTCAACAGCAGGAGGTTCTTCAGCAGCAACGTCTGCAAACTCAAGCACTCGGCTCCCTTGCCCAGGCCAGAGAGCGAGAGATTCAGAGAAGAGAGCAGCGTGCTACGTTCGACATTGGTATCGCCTACGACGAGCTCAAAGGTGAGCAAGCGAGAGAAGCATACGCAAGACAGCAAATTAGTCAGGGTATTGTGGGGACTACTGCAGGCCTTGCTCGTACAGCCCTTACGTTTGGAGCAGAGCAGGGTGCCAAGGTTACGCCCGGTGAGTTTTCTCACGACAGCAACCCTATCGACATAGTACAAGATGGTGCTAAGATTGGAGAGATGACCGGAGGCGAGTACATCTTCAACCCAACGCAGGCTAAGAAGATGATGAAGGAGGCTAACGGCGGAAACACTGAGCTTCACAAGTTTGTACGCAAGACATTGAATAGATTCCATAAAGACGCAGCCAAGCATGAAGGTAAGTAAGAGAAACTTCCAGAGAGGAGGATACTACGAGAACAAGACAGATTTTGTTCTCGCACCACAAGACTATGCTGCTCTCGGTGCGGCGTATGATAGTACCACGCAAAAGTATTTGGCCGCCCAGGACAAAGCCAAGAAGGATGCAAACACAAAAGCAAAGGAGGGAATCCAAGCTTTTGAGAATCGCACCAAGGTTATGGACAGGCATAATGGCCTACTTCAGGGAGCGTACGACGTTTGGTTTGATGCAAGGACAGCAGCAATTTCTGACCCCAATGCCGAGAACAAGCAGAAGGCTGAACAAGCCTACTCTCAATACTCTGTAATCAAGGAGAATGCAACAGCTATTACTGCGGAGTACCAAAAAGAAGTTAACGCCCTCAACAAGGGTGAACTGGATAAGACGCTGATTGACAACCGGGCTGGAGCTTTGATTGACGCTCAAGAATTTAACAAGGAGATTCCATTCCAAGTACAGAACGGCAGGATTATGGTGCCTGGGGCCGACGGAGAACCAGTAGATTGGTCTCAGTCTACGTTCTACAACGAGAGCGTATTCGGGCAAAATGGAAGAAACTTCATCGCAACACGCAAGGCTCCAGGTACAGACTTTATGTTCGCACCTAAGTCAGACGAGTACTCGCAACAGTTGCAGGGCAGTGCCGACATCTTCCTTATGGAGGGTGAGAGAAAGAAGGGTATTGATGCTGTAGCTGTGGGGGCGCAGGTGGAGCAGCGCTTTAGAACTAGTATGCTGTCAGAGTCAGCTGCAGTGGTAGATGCTATATCACAGGAGTACGGCGCCTTCAGCCAAAACGTGGAGAATCTGACTGTCGAGGGGATGCTCAAGGCGGACGCAGACTTCGGCGGAACAGAGCTCTACACAAGCAAAGACAACAAGTTTTTGACAGACTGGAGTCTTAGCTTTGTCCCAGGAGAGGACGAGAACTCTCCGGGTGAGTACAAGGTTAGCTTCATGAACCCTGACGAAGCGATTAGTTCTGGAGACCTGAACCCTAACACGGCTGCAGCAATCAAGAACAGACAGAATGCTTTGGGCTTCCACATCGAGAACCTTGCCAACCAGACGCTGTACAAGCTGAAGTCTCAGGTGCAGCCTGACCCTAAAGGCAGTAGCTTAAGCTTTGGTTCTGGATTTAAGAAGGGAGACATTCTTCCAGTGACTCAAGAGGTAACACTATTTACAGAAGAAGGAGAAGTAACTGATGCCGAGGGCAATAAGGTCAAGGGTGAGCGCATGAACTTCCGAAATAAGCCTTTGAACTTGAGGTACAAGGATGAGTCTGCTAAGATTACAAACATCCAGTACGACGAGCAGGGCAACCCATTTGCATTTGTGATTGAGTCTAATGCGATGAAAAACGATATTGCTTCTTCTTACACAGACCAAATTTCTGCACTAAACCGCCGCGCTGACAGAGTGTCTAGGCAGCTTTCAGGCACTACTTCTGTTGCTGAAAAAACCTCCCTTAAGTCTCAACTGTCAGAAATAGAATCAGACATTGACTCGTACACAAACGCCAGGACAAACATTAAGAAGTCCAAGGAAGGATTCATCATCGACAGGGACAACAAGTACATGCGTGCAGACATTTTCTTGGGAGGGACACCGCAAGACGTACCTGGGTTTGAGGAAATCTTAACTTCTCTTATGAGTCAGGAACCTGCTTTGATGTCTGCTATTGACAGAGAGCTTGGAGGTTCACTGTTCCAAGGGTCATCCCCATCTCCCACTCCAGCCCCGAGCGCAGGTGTGGGGTCGAAGTACAACTAATTTAGTATTTTTACAGAATGAACGAACAGGCACTACAGGACGCTTATACTCTGTTCCAGCAGGAAGGGTACAACAATTCGTTTGACGAGTTTGTCAACTTGATTAACAGTAATGACCAAGCTCTTCAAGATGTCTACAACCTGTTCTCTCAGACAGGCTATAACAAAAGCTTTGATGAGTTCAACACCTTGATTGGTGTAAAAAAAAAAGACGATACTTCGGAGTTGGTCTCTCCTTTGGAAACGGTTTCTACGGAGTCTACCTCTCCTACGGTTCCACCACAGCAGGACGTTCCTGGAGATTCGGCTTCTCAAGTAACTGAGCCTGACTTCGCCGAGCTCGCTATGGGCTTGGAGGTGGGTGTTGAGACCCAACCATCTTACATGCAGGCACCCGGTATTAGACCGGAGAAGGCACAGCAACAAGCAGTAGACCAACTTGCAGAGGAGCAGGGTTGGTCCAAGATGCCAACTGCCCCTCAGGATTTAGAAGAGTACTTCAGTAAGATTACGTCTCTACAGCAAGATGACCCGGACTCTATGTTTGAGGGAATCATTGCTGGAGGTCTCCTTGAGATGCCTGAGCTGGAGAAAGAAAAGCTTTCACGTATTGCTGAAGGGGAGTCTTACTTCCTGGACCAGGAGAAGGCAAACGCGGCCCTGCAATACGACGAGGAGTACCGGGCAAAAGCTGCAGACGCGGCTAAGGGCCTAGTTCTCATTGAAGACGATGTCACAAATGTGTTCTTGAACGCTCAAGCGTTGAATACCGACGGGCTTGATGTCAACGCTTTGATGGACCTGAAGGAGCAATACACCCAAGAGCTCCCTAAAAAGAGAAGGGCCACTGTGGAGGCGATGGACCTCGAGGACTTTGTGCAGTACACAGCTGAGACCCGTATGCGCCGACAGTTTGCGGAAGCATTCATGGGCATGTCCGGCCTTACTGAAATGGACTTGCAGGTCAAAGTCGGCACAATGCGAGGCGAGATTGACGCAGCTCAAAGTTTTCAGGAAGACGGCAGCTGGGCGGCAAAAAAGTGGAGCAACTCCTGGAACACAAAAATGGGGGAGTGGGGTAGCGGAGGTAAGTTTGCTAGAGCCAAAGCCAGCGTAGAGCTTCTTGACGAAGACCTGAAGGATATTGACACAGTCCTCGGTATGTACGGGAGAGCTCCGTCTGAGGATGAGCTTATCCAGATTGGACGTATGGTCTACAAGGGAGACACGTCTGACCTGGCTGGAGACCTGGGCGATGAAATCTCCACCAGGCAAATGCCACTGTCAGGGCCTAACTCTGATGCAGGACGTAAGGCATTGATTGAGCAGGGGATGAAAGCTTTTAAGCTCAACAGGGATTGGTGGGAGTCAAAGAAGAAGGAGCTGGAGGAGCTTCGAGAAAAGAAGCAGAAGGTTGGTGAGTACTATGCAAAAGACTTTGCAGAGATTCAATCCTTCAGGGATGTGACATCTAAGCTTATTGACCAGAAGGTTATGAGCGAAGAAGACCTTAATAAGGGAGCTATTGAAAGTTTGTTTGAGGGAGACTACAAGCTCTTCGGGTACAAGACTGTTGGTTTGATTTTCGACATTGCTCCGGACATGGCGAAAGGTATGGGAGCTGCTACTGTAGGTTCTCTTGTTGCCGGGCCACAAGGCGGAGCGTTAGCCATGAGTTTGGCTTTTGGCGTTCAGACGGCAGACCAAGCAGCGGGGGAATACGCATCACGGCCAGAGGTGACAGGAATTGAAGCGCTAGAGATGGCGGGGAAAGAAGGGTCTATTGAGGCTGGCATTTCTCTTCTATTTGCTGGGCTTCAAACAAAGCAGGCAGCAATCGTTACAAAGGCTTCTGAGGAGGTTGCAGAGGCGTTTGTAAAGGGTGGGTCCAGAGAGTCTTTACGAGCGGCTAGAGAAGCCGTACAGGCGTTTGCGAAGACAGATGCTGGTATTAAAATTCTAGACGTTTTAGGTGAGGGCGCCGAGGAAGGATTGATTACAGGACTGTCTCAGTATACCAGAGCTGTAAACGAGGTGGGCCAGGGTCGCATGACCGCAGAAGAAGCAAAGGCGGAGTACTACAACAGGTCAGAGATATTTGACAGCATTTACGCAGGTGTTCTTGGTGGTGGGGTGTCTTCTATTCCGTTTGTGCTTAGCAGAGGCGGCAGTGCTATCGGGTCTAAGTTCACCATGTTTGACCGAATCAAAATCCAGACTGAAATGGAGGAGATTCGCACCAAGCTTGCAGACTCCAATACTACAGCTGAGGAGAAGAAAGAGTTGAATGCTAGGTTCACCAAGCTTCATGACGACGCCAACAGTCTCTCAAGAAAGGATATTGAGTTCTATCAGAACATGACGGAGGAGGACCAGAACCGACTGGTCGAACTCAACCAAAGAATCAGCAATGTTCGCAGGGCTTCAAGACAAGCGGTCACCAGCCTTTCTGCGCTAAGGAATAGAATCCGTCGTGCTGAGTCTCCAGAGCAAAGAAGAGTCATGGAGGCTGAGCTCAATCAGCTTACGTCTGCAGAAGCCCAGAGAAGGACCGCCGCTGAGGCTGACATCAGGTCTCTCATGCAAGAGAAGCTCGAGATTGAAAACAAGTATGGCTCTGCTGATTCTGGATTTGACGTCGACGTAGAGAGAGAGCAAAGAAATCGTGCTGAGGTTGAGCGCATGGTGAATGAAGTGCTCAACGTGGACAAAGGATTTGAGGGGTTATTTTCAGCTTTGGGCGTCAAGGGTATCAAGAAGGGGAGCATCAAGCTTACAGCAGAAAACGTAGAGGTTGTTCTTCAGCGCCTACTCTCTGGGGAGATTAAGGGCACACGATTTGCTACTGCAGAACAGATTAGAGACGGTATTGTAAGCGCGTTTGGAATGGCTAAAGCTGTCATTGCGGATAACCCTGACGCAGAGGTGGTGCTTGTCGACAGCCTCACGCAGTGGAAGAAGGAGACACGCGATGCCAAGAATCCAGATGGATACAGTGTCAGCTTGGGTATCCATATTCCTACAGATGGAGGTAAGATTGTATTGTACGCCCCTGCGTTAAAGTCTAACACTGCTTACCACGAGGGATTCCACCAGATGGTGTTCCGGATGATGCAGAAGAGCGGCGTTGACAGAGGGGCTGCCATGATTAGACTTGCCTCTGTAATTAGAAAGGGCATGAGTCCAGAGCTGTTGGAGAGATACGGGAGGTTTGTTGGAATGTACAAGGACCCCAACGACGCATTTAATGACGCGCTGTTGGCCGAGGAGTTCTTGGCTGAGGTGTTTGGCGACCTTGCCGACGGCGCTATCGACATCAAGTTCCAGAAGGGTATCGTCAGTTCGTTTTTGCAGTTCTTGAACCAGGCACTCAAGGAGAGAAACATCAGAGTTACTGGTACGCCCCTGACACAGGACATCGCTGTTGCGATTAGGGATGCGGCAAATGCTTTTAGGGATGGTGAAGGCGGGGCACAAGAGAACATTCTCCTAGCATTTGATGCAGCCGACAACATTGTGTTGACCCCAGGGCTTGAAGCTCTTCGGGCCAAGCTGGAGGTACGACGCCACAGGAGGGCAATAGCGCAAGCATTGAGCGAGCTGACATCCGACGACAGTCAGGATAGCAGGGCGCATGCTCAGAGAATCGAGGAGCCAAGTGTGCTTGGAGACTGGGCGAATGAGTTCCTGCGTTATGACAGCAAAGGCAACGTGAGGCTGTTCCATGTGGGGCCAGAAAATCTTGAGGGCAACTTCATTGACCCACGCCGCTTTGGACAGCAGCCGTACACCAAGGACAAGAGAGGGGACAAGGTTTCTATGTTCTACGTGAGGCCAGAAGACCGTGAGCGCATGGTGCTGGGTAGAACGTACGACGTAACCATTCCGCCTCAGATGCTTTACGACCTGTTCAAGGACCCACTTAACCTGTACGATACTGCGAAGGCTGAGTTCCAGAAGAAGCATAGCATTGCGTTCGATGGCAATAGGCAGGCAGAGTGGATTGGATACGAAGCGAGAAAGCTCGGCTTCGACGGTATCGTTGTAAAGTGGAGAAACACAGCTCGCGTAGACATGTGGGCTCCTGTGACTCCAGATGAGTTCGGTGGGTACACACCTCAGGGTAGCCGAATCGGTGAGGCAGACATCAGGGTTATCAGTGAGAAGGACAAGTACGGCATGTGGCGCAACCTGTCAGGCCGCTACAAGGCCAATACAGATGCTCACGTTCGTATGACTACGGGTGCTGAAAACCAAGTCACAGAATTGTCAGAAGAGGAAGTGAGCAAGCTCTTTGATGAGGGTGCTAAGTTCGTAACCGCTAACGCGCTGGGTGTCAATGCAATAGGTTACGTAACCGCTGACGGATACATCGGAGGTCTCAGTAAGAATCCAGAGGGTGTTGGTAGAGGTGTTCAAGCGGCTCTTCTTGGTAAGCGTGTAGAGCTTGGGGGTACACACCTTGAGTGCTTTGCAACCTACCTCGAAGGCAACAACATTAAGGAAGGATTTGTGCCTGTCGCTAGGATTCCATTTAACGTGGAGCTTGCTCCTAAGGGATGGGACGCAGAGACGTCTTTGCTGAAGGATAAGCCGGACCTAGTGTTCATGGCTCACGACCCCGCAGCCGCGAAGAATGCCAAGCCTGGTGATGGCGCACGCCTTGACGACTATATGGAGGCGCTTAACATGGCCATCGACAGAGTGTCTAGGGCAGAGGAGCAGCAAGACGTTGACGAACAGTTCATCACAAAGAAGAAGCCGGGAGAGAGGGTGAAGGCTCAGGCGATGGAGCGGTCATGGCTTTCATCAAACACGCCTAAGCTTGTAAACGCTGGAATCCTCATGCACGGAACCAGTGCAGACTTCACTGAGTTCTCTATGCGCAAAGCAACTGAGTCAACGGGCATGTACGGCAAGGGCGTGTACCTGACCCACAACGTCGATAAGGCGTTGTCTTACGGGGGTAACTTTGTCTTTGTTGACGGTGAGAGATTAGACCTTGCCAACCTTCAAAGCAAGGAGGTAGCCGACAAATTCTTGAACTCTGTTCTTGCTAAGGAAACAGAAGGAGGCCTCGGTCTTGCTGCTATTGCTGCTGGTAAAGCAAAGCGTCCCGTAGGCCTTGTGGGCAAGTACGATTTGTTTAGCCTTGAATACCAAGTGCTCTTGATGTACTCTGGCTTGGACCTGGAGCGCGTTATAGGTACTGATGAATTGCGTCCTAGATATGACTTTGACAGACTTCAGGACCCAGTAGAATTTGTAGAGTCAATCTACGAAGAGATGTACAAGCTGGCTGAGGGAGTAAACATCCCGATGAGCTCCGCTGAACAACTGTCTTCATTTGGTCTAAACGGTATAAGGTCTCACATGACTGGCAGGTCAATGGGTATGGTACCTGGACTCGGAGGCTTCGTTAGGAATGTATTTAGAACATACAACAACAGGCTTTCTGAGCGAAGAATAGACCCCAAGGACTTTGAGAATGACGAGTTGAAGTACGATGTTGCAATAGCCCTAATCGAGGGCGCATACATGACTCAGGTTATCCGGGCAGGATATGACGGTGTGTACGTATCTCGTGAGTTTGACTATGGAGGCAGCATGGAAAGACTCGACGACAACAGGTTTGAAAAGTCAGGTGTGGATGGCGGTCTCGCTCAAGAAGCAATCATATTCAACAACACACTGCTAAACCAAAGCATCGTTGAGTTTGAAGATGTAATCCCTCTTGCTGACTCTCGTATTTCTCAAGGAAGAACGCGCACGGAGAAAGGTGGAGAGCTCGGCACTGACCTCTTGCTCAACGACAGAATGAAAGCCTTGGGCGCTGTCAAGAGACAAGGGCCAGCGCTCAATGAATACATGGACAACTACGACTCAGAGGTCGCAGACTTTGTAGATTCAGATAGCATCCCGGTCAAGGTTCGTTCAGAGCAGGACCTGTCTCGCATGGAGTCAATCATGCTTGATGTCCTTGAGTTCTTCTACGACAAGTTCTACAAGGCACTGCGAATCCAGAGAGAGATTCAAAAGGCTCGTGGTGGTCGCCGTGTCATGCGTGAGCAAGACTACGAGATGGCCCTGGCACTTATTGATGGTAAGGCGTCAGGCAGGCTGCAAAGCGTAGACAAGTTTATGGAGCAGCTTGCTGGAGTCATGAACAAGTACGGCATTCTGCACGACCAGCTTGGTCAGTTCCTGTACGCCATGCACGCCCCCAATCGTAACGCTGTCATTGCGGAGCGAATGGCCAATTCACTCAACGCTATCAGAAGCGAAATTGAACAGCTGCAGGAGCAAGTCAACAGAGAGGAGGACGTTGAGGAGAAGGGTAAGCTTCAGAAGAAACTCAAAGACAAAAGAGACAAGGCTCAGGAGATTGAAGCTCGCATGGAGGGGGGCAACTTCTCAGGTATGACTGACCAAGAGGCCCTCGAGTTGGTGGAAGCATTGGACTCAGAAGGCATGCGTGAAGCATACCAGATGGTCATGGACTTCCAGAAAGAGACACGACAGCTCATCGTAGAGTACGGACTGGAGACCCAGCAGACTATCGACATGCTCGAGGCCGTGTACCCAAGCTATGTACCACTCAGTGGATTTGCTATGGACGAGGACGCCAACGAAGTAGGTTATGCGAACATGCACCAGGCACGTGTCTTCAGGGGTATCCGCCGAGCTGAGGGTAGAACGTCAGAGGCACGCAACCCACTCGACCACATCTTTGAAAGAAGATACCAGACTGTCCTTGCCGGGGAGAAAAACGTGGCAAACACCCGCCTGCTCAACCTGCTTTCTGCAAACCCTGACCCATCTATGTACCAAATCTTCGGACCAAAGGACAAGCTGCCTGGTGTCGTAGGAAGAAAGGGTCGCATGACTGAGTCCGAAGCTCGTAGAGATGAACGTTTTGTTGAGGTTGTTGTGAATGGTGAGACTTTCTTCATTCGCTTCGAGAGTGAAGCTGTGGCCAGAGCAGTCAACAAGCACAATATCACAAGGCTTGGTGACGGTGTCCACAAGTACGTTCAGAAAACGTTCCAGATGATTCGCAGCTTTGGAAGGTTTATGTCTATGTCGTTCACCAGCTGGTCGCCAGACTTCGTTGGACAAAACTTTATCCGTGACTTGCAGTTCGGTTTGGGCTCACTGCTGGCAGAGCAGGAGATTGCTGGAGGTCAGGCGTATGGGGAGAAGATTGTTAAGGACGCAGCGAAGGGTGTGTATCCAGCGCTGAAGTTCCTGGGCAAGACAATCGTCGGTGGAGTTGAGGACACTTCAGACCCACTGTACAGGTACTACAAGGAGTTTTCAGAGAGAGGTGCAACAACTGACTGGCCGTACCAAAAGAACGCAGACCAGTTCAGGAGCGACATCGAGACTCTGACCAATGCACAGAATCCAAACCTCAAGACCAAAGCCACGACCCTACTCAAGGCTACAGGTCGGTTGGTTGATGGCGTCAACAAGTCTGTTGAAAACGCTGTAAGATTCGCGGCGTTCGTGGCCGCACGTAAGGCTGGTGTGGATGCAGAAGCAGCGGCATACTTGGCCAAAGAACTCACCATCAACTTCAACAGAAGTGGCAGTGGAGGCTCAGTTGTCAATGCAATCTACCTGTTCTTCAACGCAGGTGTGCAGGGTACAGCCAAGTTTGTTCGCACCATGGGTACATTGAAGAAGGTGCCTGATGGTCGTGGAGGATACTACAAGACGTTGAACTCCGCGCAGATGGTTGCTGCTGGCATGTCAGGGTTTGCATTCCTGATGGCCTTCGTAAACGAGGCGATGTCTGGTGAGGACGAGGACGGAAGAAGCCACTACGAAAAGATTCCGGACTACGTCAAGGAGCGCAACATGATTTTCATGAACCCGTTCGACGAGGAAGGGAAAGACCGCTTCATAATCCCACTCCCTTACGGTTACAACATCTTCCACAACGCAGGTACTGTTGGGGCTGAGGTTGCCATGGGTATCCGCAGCGCGGGTAGCGCGGGTATGTTCTTGACCGGAGGCATGGTGAACTCGTTCATCCCGGTGTCATTCGGTCAATCATCTAGCGTAGCCAAGAAGACTGTCAAGGCATTCACACCAACGTTCCTGAGACCTTGGATGGAGTGGGCCATCAACGAAAGCTACTTCGGTACACCTGTGTACAACGAGAACTTCCCTGGACAGAACCTGCCTGCATCGTCGCTCGCATCTCGTTCACCTGAGTGGTTGAGAGAGACAGCCAAGTTCCTCAACGAGGCTACAGGCGGTAACGAGTTCGAGGCGGGGTGGCTTGATGCCGACCCAGACGTGGCGGCCTACATTTTCCAGTACTACACTGGTGGAACAGGTAGATTCTTGGAGAAGGTATCTAAGTCTGTAGACAACTCCATCAGTCTGTTGGCTGGTGAGTCTGACATCAGAGCTGGAGAAATTGCATCTGACCTGCCACTGTTTGGAAAGCTTTACGGCACACCTAATGCAAGGCAGGACGTTGCTGACTACTACAAGTTCAGAACAAACGTTAGAACCAAAGCCAAAGCGGCCAAGGAGCTCGGTCTCGATGATGAGAAGTACAGGAACTCTGTTGTCCTAAACGAAATCGGAGTCAACGCCGACCGTCAGCTGAAGGAGAACAGAAGGCTGATGCGCGCTGTGCAGAACAACGACAAGCTAGACCCTCAGGTCAAGGCTAGAGACATCGAGACCCTCGAAAGAGAGCGCATGCAAATTATCTATAACTTTAACCGCGAATATCTCAAGTACTATGAAAGAAGAAAAACAGATTAAGGACACCGCCCTTGGGGGGTGGATGAAAGACAAGGCTCCTGATGTCTTGAAGGTTGTTGGTCACATGCTGCCTGACAGAGGTATGCTGGGCATTGTTAAGGGCTTGCTGCATAAGGACCCTCAAGTCAAAAACGATGAGGCTGATGCGATGGTAGACGCAGAGGTTCACTTCCAAAACAATGTGACTGAAAGGTGGAAGGCGGACATGGGCAGCGATGTAAAACTTGCAAAGCTTATTAGACCTGTAACCCTGATTGCTCTTATGTCAATGTTCATGGTTACCATGGTCATGGATAGCCTTGATAACCTGCCATTTAACGTAAAAGATTCGTACGTATCTTTGCTCGAAATCCTTATGCTGACTGCATTTGGTGCATACTTCGCAGGTAGAACAATCGAGAAATCTAAAAAATGAACGAAGACGATTTTGGAGACGTCAGCTTCTTGGACAAGAGTAAGTTAAAGAAGCAAGAAGAAAAGATTGAATCGGGTGAAATTACTTGCAACATCGAGAATCCAGAAGATTGTGAGTCTTGTAGCGGATAAATCGCTGAGGCTATTCATTGCTTTCTTATTGTTAAGCGTAGCTACTGTCGCTCAAGGACAGTTGCTGCGCTTTTCTACGTTGTATGGTAGCCTTAGCGGCAACGCACCACTCGTAGAGAACTCCAGGTACAGGGTCAATGGTGTAGCTGGTTCTGGATACCTTGAAGAAATCACAGAGGTAAACAAGCCCAACTACATCCTTACCCTGGGGCTTCGTAAGCTTGCTAGATTTGACTATCAAGTAAAGCAGGGACAGTTCTACACCGGGCAAGAGAATGAAATTAGCGACAACGCTACTGTTTCTAACGCGCCTGGGCTTGAATATCTTTTAGAATACTCTGCTGCTAGAAATAGGGGTGATGTATTCAAGCAACAACAGTACGGAATAAGGTACATTAGCAACTGGTTTACTGTAAAGGGAAGCTATATCAGCGATGGGTTAATAAACCTGAAGTATACACAGGCAGAGGTAAGGCTAAGAAAAAGGTTTGGTGACTTTGACCTGACAATAGGAGCGGCTCACAGAGCTCACCCGGTTTACGGTTACTCCCCTATTGAGGCTTGGTTTGACGACCCGGCCAATAAGCACTGGTGGCAGCTTGCAAATGAGTTCGGATTCTCTAGCGACGAGAATGAGGTTTGGACATTAAATGGTGACGTCGTTGCTCAGTCAGACGTAGAGTTTTATGGGTATCACTTTGGTCATATCGTTAATGACTACAACAGGAGGGAATTAGAAGAGTTTGGGCTACAGCAAGAGGTGTCTGGTGTGTTGGGGTTAGACTACTACAAGTACACAGAGCAGTCTTGGATACACACTTGGTGCTCAATCTACTCCATGCACGAGGGGCTTGATGAGTTTTCATTTGAGTACGAAGACGAGATGGATATTGAGTGGGACGCCGGGCTCATCATTGGAGCAAAGGTTAACAAACATCTTAGTATATTTGTAGAAGCCAGACACTTACAGTACTGGCAAATCACATCATACGCTGGCAGATGCGGCTTTAATTATTTATTCTTTTAAGAATGGCAAAGGTTGGAGAGAACACGGAGGTAACACTTGACCTCAAGACGTTGGGAATGGTGGCTGCCGGGGTAGCAAGCATGGTTGCCATGTGGTTCTCGCTCCAAGCCGACATTGCCGTCGCAAAAGAACTACCCGCCCCGGTTGCTCCAGAGATTACTCGCATGGAGTTTGACATGAAAGACCAGTTGGTCCGTCAAACAATCATGACGACACAAGAGGATGTTACCGAGATGAAGGAAGACATCAAGATGATTAAGGAAAAGCTCTATGAATAAGCTGCTCTTTTTACTGCTCTTGATTCCCACGACGGCGTTCTCTCAGAGCTTTATCAAACTCAAAGAGCTCGATGCCAAGAAGTCTAAAGGCATCACCATCGTTGAGTTCTGGGCTTCCTTCAATCAATCAAATGAGGTTGCATTTATGAAGGACCTCGATGATTGCAGAGCTTATAGGTTAGACATCTCTACCAACCCTGCAGCGTCATCTCAGTATTCAGTAATGAGTGTCCCTACTGTTGTTGTATTTGACAACGGTGCAGAAGCACTAAGATACACACCAAACATCTTGATGCAGCTCGTGGCTACGCAGAGAGAAGTTCAATCAGATATTGACAATATTATTCTTAAAAAGTTTCAATGAAAAATTTAGCAGCAATCGTTCTGGCATTGTTCTCATTGTGCGCTTGTGCACAGCCGAACCTCACGCCTGTTTTTGTTGAGTGCACCGATGGAGATTACCCTAACGAAATTACGTGGGAGATTATGACGTGCGACAGCATGATTATTTTGGGAGGCGGGGCGCCATACTTTGGTGCAGCGTTGATGCCAGACCCCGACAGGTATATCCTTCACATGATGGATAGCTACGGTGACGGATGGAATGGTGCATATCTTATCGTGGGTCAAGAAGAGTACGGATTCTTGTCGGACGTAGATTGGATTGATTCACTCGGTACCTGGCCACAGGACAATCCAGAACAGTGGGTGACTGTGGGTTGCGGTCAGCCCGTCACAAGCATTCAAGAGATTGTCGAAGAAGTGTTTGTTCCTAATCAGTATTACAACCTGTCTGGACAGCAAGTACAGTTTGACAGAGAGGGGTACTACATTGCAACAGATGGACTTCGCTCTCGATTGATTTACAGAAGAGAAGAATAACTTATATTTGCCTTATGGAACACGGAAAAAAGAAAGCCATGATGGCGCAAGGCGGCATGATGGACGACGATATGAAGATGATGCCCGGTGGTGGGCACATGAAAGAGATGCAGGATGGTGGCATGGCCACTGAGAAAGCAGGGCGTGATAACGACATGGGTGGCCGCCCACCTATTGACGAGAAGAAGAAGGCTCAAGTGATGAAGATGCTCGACGGCCTCAAGGAGATGCCACCTGAAGAGCAACTCGTTGGTATGATTGCCAAGGCCGTAAGGGTCAGTGAAGACGAAGCTCAGATGATTGTCGACGAGTACAAGGCATCAAAGAAGATGGGCATGGGCGGCGCCATGGAGTACGAAGGCGGCGGCATGATGAAGATGATGAAGGACCCTAAGGACATGGTTGGAATGACCATGGCTGGAGGAGCCAAGATTATCAGCTGATAGACTTAAAGAAGTCTTCGTCCAAGTCTTTAATGGGGAGGATGAACTGCTCGTAACAGTAGCGGTTCACCTCCTCTTTTTCTTTTGGGGTAGTTCCTTTCCCGATATGCTGAGCCTGGTACGAGGCGTTAGACCTCAGTAAGGCATCGACTTCCTGCTTCAAGCAGCGACAGTTGCGATAACGTTGTTTCATTGGACTTGTTTAACAGAAACATAGGGAGCACAATCAACTTTAAGAAGCCTGAATCCTTGTCGTTTACGAGCTCGTGAACTGGTGGCGTCCACCCATTCACATTACCAGTACCGTTGATGAAAGGAGTCTTGACAGGAAATGTTTTGTAATTGTGCTTCTCCCAAAGATACGGACGAAGCACGTCGAGGTCAAAGGTGTATGCGATGTGGAGTTTCTCCGGGTTCCTTATTATGTACACCAGGTACTTCGCACTCGTCTTCATAATCCCACATGGTTTCTGGGATTTAGTTGTCTCATACTCAAGGAAGAAGTTGATTGGCTGGTCATACTTCTTGGCCCACTTATACGCCTGGATGTCTGTCTTGACTTCGTAGTACACATCCTTGGTTGTGTCGTGTACATCCCAGTCGCACTTGCCTGTTGAGATAGTGCACTCCCCTCCCTTGGCTTCGACCCATGCAGCCCACATCTGCTCTCCAAGGTCGCCAATCTCCATGTCGGCTAGGAAGTTCTTGCTCATTGTTCAACGTATTCAAGGCAAGCATCCTTGACAGTGAGGACTTCAATGTTAACTTTCATTCTGAAATCCTTCACTAACTCTGAGACTTCTTCCGTCGAATGGATAGGACTGCCAGCATCATCATGCAACGATTCGTAAAGCTCCGTAGTGAGCCTCTGAATTTCTTGGGTAGAAAATGAGTATACCTCACTTAGCTTTCTTAAGTTCATCTTTAATTATTTGTACGACTTTGTCGACTTGTTTGCTATTCTTTGGCACGAACAACATGTAGTCTCCGTTTCCTGTCTCAACCATCTGCCTCAGGAAAAGCTTCCACCTGAGCGGGAAGCCGTGCTGTGTGCGTTGGTAGCCCTTAGTTTCGATGATGAACTTGTGCTCATGAGACACGAAGTCCGGAGTGTACTCCATCTTCCTAACGAACTTACCCGAGTAATCAATCATGTCAGACCTCTTATTGGTCGACTTGAAATAGATACCCGGGTAAATGAATCGGTCAACGAGCAGGAAGCTCTCAGGTTCATACTCGAACTTGAGCTTAGCTTCCTTTAACTTGTCATAGCAATACACCTCAAGACCTGACTTGAGCTTCTTGCCACCACGGTTCATGCTTTTACGCCGTGCCATGGGTGCAAGATACTGTCACGTCAAGGTAAAATCAAAGTCAAAGCTCCAACTGTTTACCCACTTTTAATTCACATAGAGGTGTTAATACCTTGGGGTGAGGATGCACCATGCTGAATCCAGACATCTGCTGATTGAACTCAAATCTCAATGGGAAGTCGTGCGGTGTAGGGGTGCCACCAGTCTCGGTCATACGAACTTTACGTACGTGCATCTCGATTGTCCTTCTTTCAGAGTGCTCTTGGTGCTGAACCTTTCTGTGCAATGTCACAAAACAGTCAGCTCTATTAACGAACTTACCTCCACCCTCTGTGTCCTCAGCGTACGGAGCCATTGATAAACCATCAGGACCCTTGCGGCGTTGAGCTTCAGTAAAGGCGTGAGCGTTCACCCACACAGCCATGTTCTGTTTATTGCTGAATGTCAGGAACTCACTGGCTGCCTCGTAATGGTACTCATGAGTGTTGATGTTTCTGTTGTGACTAAGGTCAATACGCAGTGCGTTGTACGGGTCAACAAGAAGTCCGTCAATACCATCCATGTTCTTGAGCTTCTCAGCAAACACCATGATGTCATGAACGCTGTAGTTCTTGTGGTTGTCCACGAAAACAAAGTGGTCATTGACCCACTGGTATGCTGTCTTCAGCTCCTTGTGGTTCATGCGCTGAAGCGGCATGTCCATTGCGAACTGCATAATCTTTACCCGGTTAGTCCAGGTGGGGTTCTCAGCACTGTACACCATCCACTTCCATCCATGATTTAGAGCGGAGATGGTCATCAGCCACAGTGTGAATGTTGTTTTACCCACATTACTGTGACCGTTTATCATGAGGAACTCTCGCTTAAACCTAAAGTGCTCGTCAAACTTTTCATGCCCACTGCCTAAGCCTAGCTGAATCTGACCGCCAATAAACTTTTGAATCCACTCATAGTCACGCTCATCGGAAGAGATAAAAGACATGTCGCCATCCATCACGCGCATCTCATGACGCACCTTCTCCATCTCTCTTACTGTCTCACCCAATGGTGCGAGCTTGCCTTGCTCAATACCATCAACGATAGTCTTTCTTGCGTGGTCGAGGTCGAGGGGATTCCTTGCCTCAATCTCACGGACCAAGACACGGAAAGCCTCCTCTTCCTCTACTTTGCCTGCAGCGATATACCCTCCAATGAGGCGGGATGCACGCAATAGGGTCGCATGCTTTTCCCCTTCGGGGGCGTACCGAATCATTTGAGATGCAATCTGTAGCTTCTCGTAGTCAGTACGCCCCGTCGCCTCGGTAGGGCTCGGCTCTGCATGCTTATCATTTAACATACCACCAAATCGGGTATGTGTTTTCTTGATGCAGATATTCTCATCATAAGACTCGAAGCAGGCACGGGATTCGTTAATCCCTGAGGGGTCTACCTCGAGCTCGTATTTTCTTTCAAAGTAATCGCAGAGAGAACGGAAGTGGTCACGATGTCTTTCTGGATTGCTAATTTCTACCAGTGCCTTGACACCATCCCCACTGGGTGATGTCCAGCACGCTGCCACATGGTCGTCGAATGCCAGCCTAGTCTTGGCGTCATCAACATCTCCAACGTGGTCGAAGTCAAGAACGATAAGACCGCTATGCTTCTGAAGCGAGCCATCCTTACGTTCACGAAACCGCCCGCTCCAAAGGACAACGGGCAGGTTCTTCTTAAGTTCTTTGTCTCCGTTACGTACTAGGTCAATCCTCTGCCTCTGTTTGCCAGATTGAATGCGTTGCAGTGCTGTTTCCGCTGTAATGTACGTGGGTTTCGTCGAGTATAGGTCCTCGAATATCGTTACTACTTGTGTCATGTTTCATGTTAATCCTAAGTAATACCAGGTAACCCATCAGGTCCAGCAATGTGTCCTCATCCACATCCTGCTTGCCCCAGTTTTTTATTCTGTTAAGCTTGTCGTCAATCCTTACCAGCAGTTGCTCGTGAGCATTTGCTTTGCTGAAGATGCGAGATGGCTCTAGTGCAGAGTTACCATACTTCACGTTCTTCTTTACCAGCAGTTGCTGTACTTCCTTCAGAGCTGCATCGACTGAGATGCAAAACTCCTCATGCTTCAAGAGCTTCGACATATTGCTTTATGTTTTCTTTTAGTTGCATCCCCAATGAAGTCTTCCCGACTTCCATGTGGTAGATGCACGTAGCAGTTTCACGCAGGGCTTTGTAAAAATCATAGTAGCCCTCGTAAAGCAAGCACTGTTTCATGTAGTGCACGATGCTTGAGTGGTCCTTCTCAAGGGCCTTAGCAATGGCTGTAATCCTGAAGTACTTGGACATAGCCTCTGCATAAGCGACGCGAAAGATAACATCCTTTTCTTTCCTTCTCTTTGCGTCAAACTCAAACCCGATTGCTTCATAGTAAGCGTCGCGGACAGCAATCAGCTCGTCCACATTGTCACGCTTTACTTCGTATTTGGGTACCCACTTTTTTCTTGGAGAGGATTTCCGCAATTTCGATTTGTACTTTACCGTTGTATTTTTTTCCATAGTACTGTCGCTTTAGTCTATCCAAGGTGTGTTCTGTCAGTATCTCTTCCGGTGTCACTCCACTGCTCACTGCCCAGTTCTCGACCAGGTGCTCTCGCAGCTTCTTGATTCCCTTGATGTACTTGACACGAATTTCGTAGTAGTAGATTGCCTTCATGGTTAGAAAGAGGGGAGAGCCTAATCACCCTCCCCCTTTCATCATGAAACACTGACCGTTTAGAACGGTACCTGTGAGGACTTGGTTGCTTGCCCTTCTTCAGCAGCGCGTGGGTCGTAAACGGAAGCCCATGCGTTTGACTTACTGAAACGCTCCTTGTCTGGAGTGAGCAAGACATTGACATACACGCAACCCTTTTCAGTTGCGTACTTCTTCATGTCCTCGAGCTCGGCAAGGGTAAACTTTACACGAGCTGAAGATTTGACCTGGGTCACATCACCGACAAAGACGGTGTTTTGTTTTTTGTTGTCCATAAGAACTGGGTTTGAATTAAATTTCGTCGTAAATGTAGTCATCGACTACGGGTTTGTCAAGGAATAGCCAATCCTTTATCTTCTCAACGGCTTGTTCAAACTTGAACTTGCCTCGAGCGATTGTCTGTTCCGATGCTTTGTACACAGCGATTGGGTAGGGGTAAGTTTTTTCCTGGGCAACCCAGTAGAACTCGTCAGTCCCTGCAACTTGTGTGTAGATGTAGGCTTGGATGTCATAAGAGAACTTGTTGACATCGTACTTGAATCCTGACAGGGAGCGCGTGCTCTTGCTGTCTGCCACATACAATCCTTTGCAGTCAAAGAAACCTCGCACAGGGATGTCGTCAATGAACTCGTTGAACTCTAGCTGGTACTCACCACGAAGGAACTCGTCCTTCACACCGGAGTCAACAAGACGCTTGACCATGAAGTAAGCTGTCTTCCATTCTGATTCATCAACGAGTTGCTTGTCATCCTCTATAGCTTCAGTCTTGAGTTGTTGCACTGCTGCCTTGTACTCAGACGAGCTCTTGGGATTCTTCAATGCCTTCACTCTGTCGCTCATCTTCTCCATGATTTCGTCATGGTCAATGACCTGGTATATGCTTCGAGCTTTGTCTGGCTCGAACAAAAGCATGTCATACATAGAGCCGAAGTACAGCGCAGGAGATTCTTTCTTCAGCTTGCCTGACATGTACAACTCGAAGGCACGCATGTCAGATAGAGCATGCTTTACTGAGCTGTAAGACAGGTATGACTTTGATGTCTTCTCCTGAAGCTTGAGAGAGAACTCCATTACTTCTTCTTGCTCGAGGCAACTACTGATTGGTTAACAGTCTCTAACAACTCGTCGTCCTGCTTCGGTGTGAAGGAGTACTTCTCGCACGACATGGCGTACGCTTGTTGAGGGTTCTTTGAGTTCTGAATGAAAGCTATTGCTTGGTCCATAACTTTCTCGTCAGCCTTCGGCTTACTAGGTTTACTCTGTGGCGGCGCTTGTTTCTTTTGAGTAGAAGCTGTTGCTCTGCCGTGTGTGTTGGTCGAGTCACTGTCCTTGCCGTCGTCAATGCAGAAGAGCCCATTGAGTGCATACTTTCTCGCGTACGATGAGGCAGCTCCTGTAACTTGAGAGCCATCCATGCCCTTTTTGTTTTCTTCTTCTCGAGCAAAGCCTGAGGCGGACACCTCTTTGTCCCCGTCAGAGACGATTGCATTAGCGTGTACATATACACGTCCTCCTGTCTCGACTATTGAGTCACTCATCACGAGTGCTAGTCCGTGTTCAATCAGTAATGGTTTTACTGCTTCTACAATGTCCTCGCAGGAGCGGTACTTGTACTTGCCAAAGGAGTTGAATTGTCCCTTGGGTGCTTTCAAACGTGCCTGCACGTCGGATAGCTTTTGAATAATCGTATTCATAGGTTAGTGGATTAGGTTTTTAATTCGTTTACTGGGGTAAAGTTCGGAGATATTTCTGACAAAGTCAAACAATTAAGTGCAACCTTGTGAAGAAAAGTTCTCAACCCTCTACTCATTGGGCCACGTTAACAGTCTGATAAACAGCAATATATACAGTGCAATAAAGGCTTTTACCACACGCATTCGTGAATGCCATTTGTCTTTTGTCATAAGTAAATATCTTTGCCGTTCTTCAAGTCAAAGATTGCACGCTGTCTCAGTGCCTTGGCCTTGGCCATAGCCTCCTCCAGGTCCTCTACACATTGCGCAACGTCAATCTCTACATCTCCATTCTTGTTGTCCCATGTGCCGACGTACAACTGAGGCCGGATGCGCTCAGGCATAGCGCTCATGACTGCCTTCATCTGCATTGTCCAGACGATGGAGAACTCAGCAGAGAATGCTTGGCGTGGTACCTCAATAGCAGGTAGGTCAAGCCCACTCATGGCTGGGTTGTAGCAAGAGCTAACGACCTCGGTTTCTGACAGGTCACTGCGCCCCACCATGTAGCCCTCCGTTGGGATGTCTCCATTCCAGGGGGAAACTGTCGAGCCTCCGTACATGCAGTGCGTGTAGAAGGCTTTGTGCATAGCGCCTTTAGATTTCTGGTTTAATTGCATAGAGCATTCTGTTTGTCACAAGAACCAAGGGTAGTTCGACACCGTCAGCATTGTTTGATGTGTCGCTTACCCAGTTAGGTTTCTTGCGTGGATTGTACCTGTACGACTCACCGAGAAGAGACATGAGACTGTGGGGTACGCTGTCACCCAACTGGTGGATGTCTTCAAACTGTACCCATGCGCAGACCGTCTTGTTCATGCCGTCGTGAATCTTCTTTGCAGTCCCTGATTGATTGCGGAGCTTGCAGTTGTAGAGGATGGCATTAAACTTCTCAGGCTCGTAGTAGTTGGTTGTCAAAGAGAACTTGCCAACAGGGGACATGCGCTTGAGCTGCCACTTCTTGTAGTTCCTACCCTTGCCGAGGTGAAATCGAAGCGTGTAGTTCATACCTCATAGGCTTTGGCATTACCAATGACACCGCCATCTGGTGATATGACAAACAGGTCTGACGTACCTGTGAAGGCGTCGATGCTGTAGCCCTGGTGTTTTGTTGGGACCTGAGACAGGTAAACCATAGTGGCAAACTCTTTGCTGCCATCTTTCCAACCGATAAGGAATCGGCGTGTGTCGAACTCACTCATTTGAATTGATTTAAGTGTTGAAGGATGTCGTCTTCTAACTGAGCGAAGTCCATCAGGTCAACGAGGTAGAAGTCGGTGATGTCGATGGGCTCTTCGGGTATAGCATTGGGCTTATTGACTGGGCGTGTGCTTTGGATGTACACCCTGTCAACCTCCACGTACTCCGGGTTACCGGGGTCAACGTCGCTGTCTGGTCTGTAATCATGGTGCTGATAGGTGACATAGACAACGTACTGATTGCTAGTGTCTTCGTGCAGTATATACTGTTCCATGTTGATAAAGTTAAGAAATGTCTGCTGTTTCTTCATACATTTTGACAGCTTTTATATCGCCGCCATTCTTTTTTGTCTCCTTGATTTCTCGAATCAGGTTGAGCGCGAGACCGCGAAGCGTATTGATTTGCCTGTTGGTTCGGTTATTGAACGGTCGCCATTTCTTACCCTGGCTATTTCGTAAGTCCTCGTCGAGTGAGTTGGTGAAGGCTGCTGCTCTACCTACGTGCATAGCATTGCATAGATTGATGAACGTGCTGTTGTTCATCTCGACACGGACACGGCGTCCGTCTTGACCCCTTGCATCTTGGAGTCGTTCAACGATGAGGCCTTCGTTGAGGAGGTGAGGGCGCACAGGTTTGCGCTTGAAGATATTGAAGTTCATAGTGAGTATTTGTTAATTAGTTCGTTGAGTACTGAGATGATGTCCTCTGACATCGTGGGTGCCCGCATGTCGTGCTCCTTGAGCCGAGTGCAAATCCAGCGGAGGTGAAGCTCTGCCTGTGTACTTGGATGTTCTTTCATGATTCGTAGTTGTCTAGTATTTCATCTCGCTCTTCTTCGTCGAGCCCGTACACCATGTGGTCGTACAGCTGGTCGTATAGCATTTGACTTTCTTCTCTCGATTCGATATGCTTGACTCTGTCGTACACATATCTCTCTAGGATTTCTAACTGTCGCTCTGTCATGGTAATGTCTTGAAGTAAGATTGAATGATTGCTTCTGCGCAGTCGGGGTCGTCGTACCATTCGCTCATAAGTTCTTCTGTCATGAAGTCAATGAGCCGAGATGCCATCTCCCCAACAGCCATGTCTTCTACAATGCAGGTGACGTACTCCCACGCCTCCCTCTTGAACTCTTGCGGTGTCTTCTCGCTCATGCTTTTGCAATCATGCCCTGTTGAATCATCTGCTCGATGATGCAGCTCGTCACGTCCTCGATGACACTGCATCTGTCGCTCCAGTTACCGTAGCCCTTGGCATCATTGAGGAACCCGATAAGTTCTCTGTGCATATTGTACGGGATGTGTGACTGCAGGTACTCCACCATGCTCTCGTAGTACGAGTCCATCACGGTATCTCCCCCTTCCCAAGACTGCCACAGGTTACAGAAGCCGTTGTTGAAGTAGTCGTAGCCGATGCGAGAGATGCACCGCAGTGCTTCGGGCAGACCATCCTTAGCCTCACCCGACATAGGGATGTGTTGTTTCCAAGCCAGCTCGTACTCTGTTTGGTACTTGCCGTTGTTGTCCCAGTAGGTTGTGTATTTTGACATAATAAATAAATTAAAGGGTTGTTACAATATGACGAGCAGTGTCCCTAGGAACGCCAACCAAGAGAGGAAGGCGACCCACAGGAACATCTCGGTACGTACACGCTCACGCTTCTTCATCAGTTAAGAGGTATTGTGTCTACGTCGATTCCGAAATTGCCGTCCACCTCGAGCAACCCATCGTCGATGAGTGATTGCGCTGTGCGTCCGTAGTGTCCTTGTAGCGTCCAAGCCATGCCGTTCTTGATGAGCTCAGAGAACAGCCTTAGTGTTTGGATGTCGTTGAGGTGTCCCATCTCGTAGTCGATTAGTCGGTTGGCAACGTCGTACCTGTGTGAATAGGGTGTCATTGGTTGATTGGTTTGTGAAGTTTGAGACCGAGTTGGTCAGCGGCATAGTTGATGTGCTTCTGTGTGGTCACGGACCAGTAGCCAAGCTGTCGGAGGATGTTCCCCTCCACTCGTGCCACAGGTGTGCCGTAGCTGTAGACGGTGGTGCCGTCATGCACCAAGTTCTTTGTGTACTTCTTGAATTTCATTATACTTGGGTTTCTTCGTGAATACTGATGATGTGTTCTGCTACATGCTCTTCGAGGCGGTCCACTACCTCGTCCACCTGGTCGTATGTGAACCCGTGGGTCTGACGTAGGTACTTCTGAAGTAGTTGGTATGCACTCCTGACGTGAGTGTCAAGGCTGTTGGCATTGAAGCAGTCGCTGACTGCCACTCGGATGTCGAGGTCGGTTTGTGATTCGATAGTCATTATTCTTGGCTGTCTTTGTGGATTCTGATGATGCAAAGGGCGAGCAGGCCCGCCATGTAGATGGCGAGGCCAATGCCCACGGATGATTGAAGTGTTAGCATTACTCTTGGGTTTCGTTGTCTGATAACTCGTGGCACATGCTTGCGAGCAGTTGGCGTAGGTCGTTGGTGCCCAGGTAGTAAAAGACGTGTTCAATCATGGCATTCGGTCCCATGACCTCTTTGATGTCATCGAATGCGTAGCCCAGCTCGGACTTGGACATGTACCCACTCTCCGTGAGTTGTGTGTGGTAGTTTGTGAACTGCATAGTTATTGTACTTGGTCGTTGAACGTTTTGACGTAGAGTTCCCTGATGGACCAAGCCAGCAGGTCAGGGTAGTCCTTGGCGATGTCCTCGTCACGTGACTCCCACATGGTCGTGGCGATTGACATGACCCACATTGGAGTGAGCTTTGCGAGGTAGTTGAGGCGGTCTAGGTGCTTGCCGTGGTGGAAGCCGTTGAGGTAGAGCACAGCGGCTCCGAGGGTTGGAAATGCGGTTCTTGGTTCCATGTTGTATGGGTTGAGGGTTTGAGGGGGAGCCGAGTGCCCCCCCGTCTTGTGTTCAGTATTCGACAGCGTTTTTCAGTGAGTCGCGCATGTTCATTGCGACGGCCTCCCAAAGTATGTCCAGCTTGGCGTCGCCACTGCTGAAGGTCATGCCGCCTTTGGATTCGACGTGCGTGCGCCACTCCTCAAGGAACACGAGCGTCCCGCCCAAGCCGCTCGCTTTTGGCGTTGGTATTTCGTCGTATCCTGCCTGCGAAAGTTCGTCGGCCGCGTAAACCTTGCCGAGGTTGAAGGCGTTGTCGATGATGTCGCCCAACTCTGTCGGGGTCAATGTGACTTTGATGTTGTCCATGTTGTATGGGTTAAAAGGTTTTGAGGTGTGGGGGGAATCGAACCCCCGGGGCCAATGTTCCTTAAGCGACCCCCACCAGTGCACACCTTGGACTAAATCAGGCCTCCATCTCGCGGACAAACTCCGCACCTGACATATTGAGGTCGCGGGCCATTTCGTCCTCCAGGCCGTGGATGAGTTCCTCGGCGGTCATCTGCACAGGAGCCTCGAGCAGGAAGTCCACGACGGACACGACACGCTTGGCAAACCTACGCTTGGCGGCAGGTGTGTGGCCCACTTTGAAACGGCCCTGCAACTGCTCCTCAATGTCGCGCAGGTCAAGGGTGGATTTGCCCACGTTGAACTGCAACAGAAGGGGGTGGGAAAGGTTGACGAATCGCGCTCCGGTCTCCTGCTGAAGGGCAAGGTAGCGGAACAAGCGGTTGAGCATGGTGCCCACCACAAGGTCGCGGGCTTGTTTGTTGTTCGCGTCCAATTCGTAGGTGAATGTGAAGCGGTTGTCAAGGGTCACCTCGTCGTTGTTGCGGGTGGTGTTGATTGCCTGAAAGGCGGTTGCTGAAAACTGCATGAAATTGAAATTGTGCGCACGTTGCGCGGGTTAGAACAACGAGGGGGAGTCGAACCCCCACACCCTACCGAGGTGGCCCACCGGGCCGTTGCTGACGCCATGGCGGGTGGATAGCCCCGCAATCCCTAGCTGGCTAGTATCATGGCGTTGTAGTCAAATGTTGTTTGTTGTATTTCTTCCTCCATCCCCCCGCGCGGTGTCGGCTACGGGGGTAGGTAGTTTCATCATGTCAAAGAACTGCACCCTTTGGTGAGTGGTTGCCCCCCGTGGTTTCTGCATGCACGGGGCGTGGTGCGCTCGAGCGATTCGAGCGGGGGCCTTTAGTCAGGGCCGGGCACTACGTCAAAACTCCATCGGGCGGTTGCCGTTGCAACACGTCCCCAATGTGGGGCAACATTCCCAACCTGCAAAACTTTTCGACAGAGAGTTGGTAGGGTTCGACGAAAGCGGGGAAAACGTCGACGAACGACAACCCCGGCGTGTTTGCGTATGTCAGGAAAATTTCGTATCGCGTGCGTGCGTACGTGCGCGGGATTCCATATTCACGGGGGAGGGGTGCGGCCCCGGTTGGGGGTGGGTTTGGTGGTGAGTTCAGAACGGGGGGAGGTTGTCCCGGTGGTGTGGTGGTGGTGCCATGGGTTGTGTTGACATTCACACCGATACTATAGCAGTAAAACGCTGAAAGTTTTGTCAATACTAACAGGCAAAGGGGACCCCCTGGGTCGTGTCAATCGACTTCCGTATGCGCGCGCACGTGTGTACATACAGACATTATCCCCACCCCACATATAACTCAGGACTTTTTATCTTTGCACTATGGCAAAAGTACAAGTAAGCACATACAAGAAGGTGAGGGTGAAGCGTAAAGGCATTCACTCTAAGAACAAGAGTTCCAAGAGCAAGAACTCGAAACTGTATACGAAGAAATACGCCGGGCAAGGGAGATAATACCCGGGGACATGTATGTTTCCACTTTTGGAGCGGAACATGTGTGTGTTTCCTTTTTGTACTCCCGACAGGACTCGAACCTGTAACCTACAACTTAGAAGGCTGTTGCTCTATCCGATTGAGCTACGGGAGCATATCGTGTGAATCAAAGATACTTAGAAGTATTCGAGTAAACAAGCAATTCAGTACTTGACTTTGTAACTTTTTTACCGTACCTTTGCTAAAGCGAGTGGCACTTACACATCGACAATAAACGCCCTCGTTCCCTACTGGATGCCGGGAACGGGTCATTCTCCTGAAAGACTATTGCCGCGTTTGACAATCACTGTTTCTCGTAGACGCTAAGTGCCGTACCGAGGTTAGCTATATCCTGATGTGTAGTATATTTACACTCATGAATGAACAGTTAATTAAGGTACTACAATCAGCAACTAAGAAAAAAAAGAACAATGGTTCTGCCCGTGCACGCCGACGTGCTATGGAGAGAGCATTGAATAAGTATCACGGATATGAGAACAGTCAAGAAGGACAAGAAGACGGGGCTTCCTGAGAAGTACCTATCTGGTTCTAAGAATCGGGCCGCAAGAGCGGCATCCATCGAGAAGGGTAAGGAGGCCTACAAGAAAGGAGAGAAACTCCCCGACAGCTATTTTGATGAAAGGCAAGAGTACAAGAAGGGTGGAAAGGTAAAGACAGGTAAGGGAGCCAAAGAGGGCAAGAAGCCTTTGAATGCTTCCACTGTCGCCTCCTTGAAGAAGAAGGCCAAGTCTTCCGGCAAGTCACTCTCCACACTTAAGAAGGTGTACCGCCGGGGCCAGGGTGCCTACCTCTCTAGTGGCTCGAGACCTAAGACGAGTATGGCAGCTTGGGCCATGGGAAGGGTGAACAGCTTTATTAAGGGCTCTAAGAAGCACGACACAGACTTGCGATAATTTTATTAGATTTGTAACCTCAACAGCAACACTATGCCAAAAGCAAAAAAGAGAGCCAAGAAGTACAGCACGTATGCCTACGGTGGTTCAGTCACTAAGATGAGTGCACAAGACATTATGAAAGCTATGCGTGGCGGTACGCTTAAAGTTTCTCGCAACCACTTTGCATCAGGAGGACAGCTCAAGCCCGACTACATCGACATTGATAAAGATGGTAACACCAGCGAGTCGATGAAGGATGCAGCCAAGGATGTACCTAAAGCTAAGAAAGGTATGAAGGTGCCTAAGGCTAAGTTGGGAATGAAACTTAAGAAGAAGTAATGCTATTACAGGTACTGCGCTTTTCGGATAGTGGAGACTCGACCAGCGGTTTGCTGTGCGAGTTGAAAGCCGATGGGCGGGAGTTCCTGTGCTATACTCTTGAGGACGAGTCACGGGTTGTAAAGAAGAGAGGCGAGACCCGCATTCCCGAAGGCATGTACGAGCTCACCCTCAGGAAAGAAGGCGGGTTCCACGAGAAGTACTCCGAGAGGTTCCCCGACATCCATGAGGGCATGCTCTGGGTGCGAGATGTTCCAAACTTTGAGTACATCCTTATCCACTGTGGGAATACAGACGAGCACACAGGAGGATGTCTTCTACTTGGTGACAGCCAAGAGAACAACTTGCTCATGGAAAGTGGATTCATTGGCAAGTCAACCAACGCCTACGAAAGAGTATACACAAAAATCTTACATGCTATGTCCGAGGGTAAAGACATCCACATCGAGTATGTCGACTTGGAAGAAGCAATCGTCGCAAAACTTACATTATGAGAGCTAAAAAATATAGAGCCGGAGGTATGGCCCCTGATGGCATGCAACAAGACCCCAACGCCACAGGACAAAGCAAAGCCCCTCGAGGGAGACAAGCGGACGCAGCCGCTATGGCGCAGGCCAATATGGCTGCTTTGCCACCAGATACAACCTTCCGCGACCCAGAGCACGGAGCTAAGTCAGTGCCTTTGAGTGAGGATGTTCAGAGAAAACCCACCGGAACTACAGCCATGGGTGACCCATACACTGGTGATGAAAGCTTTGGACAACTCGGTACTCCAGGTG